>WLWH01000534.1_pt1 | contig 30828 bp, 54 predicted proteins | sample 6712741 | NCBI WGS metagenome assembly WLWH01 (sample SAMN12718694, study PRJNA515312) | sponge metagenome | isolation source: marine sponge | host: Mycale hentscheli | place: New Zealand: South Island, Marlborough, Capsize Point | collected 2003-05-01
GTTCTTTTAAATTTTTCATTTCTCTTTTGTTACAAGTTCCAAATCAGATTCGTGCGCTGGCCAAAGGCGGTCATCATCTGCTTCATCCCATAGCACATAGGGGCTAATGCTGTCGTTTTCATCTACAATACCCAAACTTCCAGACACGACACCATCATCTCCAACTTCTCTAATGTAGCGAACTCGGTCGCCTTTCTTAAATTTTGCCATTTTGTTTTTCATTTCTCTTTGGTGTTAAAGGTTTTTGATTTCTTTTCCCATTGAGATGTTATCCGTATTTATACGCTTATATACTTTACACTTTGAGTGCTTTTTATTTTACACTTTGTCACACTGCGGTGTAAGGTTTCTATTTACAATCTGGATAGGTGCAGTTGTTGTTTAGTCTGCAACTTTCACCTTCTCTTTTGATGTGCTTACACTTTTCTGTTTTCTCAAGCGTGTCCTTCAGTATCACATTCCAAGCCCACTTGTCCTTGTCAGCGTTCCAAAGTTTCTCATACATTTCCAGTAGTATCTCTCTTTGTGTCATAATTTTAGTTTCTTTTTGTGACAAGGTGTACCACTTTGGTACATACTTGAGCCGATTCAGTTCTGTTTGCGGCTCATCCATCTGGAGTACATCTTCGCAGCCCAAGCCCTTCTTTGTTGCTTGTTGGGATACACCTTCTTTAACCTCGCATTTGCTATGCGGAGGAATTGCTTCATCTCTTTCATAATCTTCTATTATGTATTTCTTTCAACCATTCTACCTTATCAGGTACATCACCATACTTGATATGATCTGCTCTGCATAGAGCCATTAGATTCTCTATTCTGTCTTTTGATAGACTACCTCCTGATCCTCTATTTTCTATATGATGAATATCAACTGCTCTACCTCCACAGATCTCACAAGGAATGAAATCATCCAGAACATAATTGAAATGCTTCATATATATCTTAGTATGCTTTTTCATATGCTGATCAGGACTTCTGCACACAGGATCGCAGGCACTATACTTCTCTCATAGTTTCCCTTTAATCCCTGAGTACCTGTTTTACTTCCTCTAGGAGCAGCGACATGACAAGGTGCTCCATTCTTACACATGGGCTTAGGCTTCCATTTGAAGTTATTAGTCCAGATATCTGTAGGCTTCATTCTATCGTCTCCATATTGACAATAAGTCAATGTATGTCTCAATGGATAATAACTCATGAAAGGCATCTTTCTCAACATCCCTCTAGGATTCTCTACATAGTAGATCAGATCAGGATTCAACTTGAGAAAGTATTCTAATATCTCTTGAAGTCTCGCCATCATCATATCACTCTTCTTAGCGAAATCAGATGTTGCTACTCCATCCTTTCTATGATGGCTGATAGCCGCAATTGAATAACTAGTACAAGGAGGAGATGCCCAGATAATATCTGGAACAAAAGGAACATAACCCTCCTCAAATTCTAGGATATCTACCACATAATCTATTCCATCAAATGGATTGATATCTGATGAGAATACTTCATATCCTAATACATCAGCAACCTTGCCGATACTTCTGGATCCTGCAAATAATTCCAACACTCTCATAATGTTCCCTGTATTGTATATGTATCTAGATCCTGACCTCTAACGAAGAAGTCCTTATATAATGCTATCGCTCTATTGAACTTCGCTTCTCCTCTCTTATAGAACTCCTCAGAGATATCATAGATCCCTATATCCGTTGATGATTTGTCCAGAACTATAAATGTGAAGTCCTTATAAGAAGTCTGAAAGAGATTGCAATAGATATAAGCCTGTAGGTCATATCCATATTTATCTGCTGAATATCTAAATGCCTTGATATCTGTGGTTGTCTTAAGATCAATAATCTCTCCTCCTCTTCTGATATCCGCCTTCCCTCTAAAAGGGAATCCTCCAATCATATCTATCATAGGTACTTCGCATTCAGATCCTGATAGATAACTCAATGCTATCTCATTTCTATTAAAAGCATCAGCCATTCGCTCTCCTGCTTGTAAATCCTTAGAAGTGATACAAGTCTTAGGGTTATCCAACTGAGCCTCTTTAAAGGCTTTAGTATTCTTAGAAGCAACATCTACTACCTGAAAGATATCATCAAAGTTCTCAGGCTCTAAGATCATCACATGAATAACCCTTCCCATTAGAAGAGCAGGAGATGATTCACTAGAACCATACTTCATAACATTATGAAAGGTCTTAGGACTATCTAAAATCATCTTCATAGATGAAGAGGATAATGCTATCTTATTCAATGCTCCATAATAGAACTCATCTCCTCTGGCTTTATCTATTAGCCATTGCTGATCGTAATCAGCACCATCAAGCATCAACATGAGTAGCAGGTTAACATTTCTACTAACTCATAAACTGCGATCATAGCAACCATTCCTAGAATGACCATAGTCTGCAAGAATGCGACTACTGCTACCTTATTCCAATCAATCTTTTTCATCTCTCTATTTATTTAAAATGATAGTCAAATATAAACAAATAGTTTTAATAACTACTCCTCCTCATCAAAAAAAGTTTCTCCTATGAATGTCTCAAGGTCATCAACTCTCCTCTGGAGGGATCTAATCTGATTAAGGGCAATCCCTAATCCTATTCCAAATAATACTAATATCATCACTCTTTTATTTTATAAGGCAGGATCTCAAAGATCAGATCCTCTACATCTTCAAACTTTATATATGTAAACACATCCTGAGCATTATACCTTCCTATCCATTGATACTTACCCTCATCATATGGAATCCAATTCTTTCTAATAACCTTAGATCTATCAAACTCCTCACACAAATCCAATGCTCTCCTCCTCAGATGATTCTTCCTGAATATATAGAACGCTTCAGGAAATTGGAATGCTATGTATTCCGCTTTGCTCTTCTTACTACACCATCCATTCCCTCCCCAGACATTAATAAACTCTAGCAATAGGAATCCTGATAGATGCATCTTCTTCAATCCTTTGACATCTACCTTCATATCTCCCCAATAGAAGTCAATGTGCTTCTTATCATCAGCAAGTGAGGATTTATGCGCTCCTGTCAATTCCTTAAACAGAGCCTCTCCAGACTTTCCAACATCAACACAAATGGCGGTTCGTGCATCACTTAGTTTTCTTCCTTCCTTGAGATACCTATTCAGTTGCATCAACCAACTCTTTCAGTTCTCTAATCCATTGTATCCATATCTTAGGTGAGCAGGTGCAAGGCACATCATACTTATGGTTAAATACCCTTGAATGAATCTCAGCGATTCTCACCCTCTGATCATGATTCAATGAACTCTTTCTTAATACTCCTGATTTAAGGAACTCTATCTCCTCAGGATCTAAACATTCAGGTTGCTTAGAGTAAGGGAATATCTTATTGAGTTTATCTCTTCTCTCATCACATCCACAATCATCTCCTGCTATAGCCTTGACTACTGCCTTAATCCCTGTGGCTTCCGTAAACTTCTCTATCGTGTCTCCTAAGCCCTTGGATTTATTCTTGCTTCCCTTCGGTCTTCCTCTCTTAGATTTTGTCGTAGTCTCCGTTTTGGTAATCTTCCCAATCTTCTCTAAGTTCTTCGTAGATTCTTGCTTTTCCATTCTTGATCGTATTCTTAATGCTTGTTAATCCTATATCTGTCTCTCTATGTATCTTATTCATAGAAGTCCCCTCCATATATATCTTTATCATCTTCTCATCATACCAATGAAGATCTCCCATTTCATTCTCCATTATCTGGATCATCTTTTCCATCGCCTCCTTCTCCTCTGGATATGGCTGATCTAAATGGTAATCAAAATGTAAATCCTCTAGAGATACCTTGTTGATCTTCTTCTTTGCTCTCTGATATTTAAGAGCCGTATTGATACAGGATCTATAGACATAAAAAAAGTTAAGGGAGTCCTCCTCATAAAAGTTGGTTCTCCCTTCGCTCTCCATTTCTAAAAGTCTCACAAATACCATCTGCACTATATCAGATGCGATCTCATAAGATCCATCAGTATACTCCTTAATGAATCCTGTTAATCTCTTGAAATTCTTTCTATAAAACTTTTCTATTCTGTCCATGTCAGTTGTATCATGACCAGACCTGCCGCTATCTGAAAAAGGTGTAAACCAACTTGCTCCCCCTCAGCAGGGTAATAAGCATAGTTCACTCCTATCATTAATCCATATAATTGGCTAAATTCAATCTGCATTCCTTTTCAGTTTTTTGCAATATAGCATTTTTTTCTTTTAATTCTTCACACTCCTTGTTAATACTTTCTATCTGCTTAGATAGTTGGTAGGATAATAACTTATATCTGGAGAGTTCAGCCTGAACTTTATTCTCTAATTGGAATCCAGAAATAGGATTGTCATATATGATCTGCTTTGCAGCCTCATGAAAAGATCTATACATTGCACTCCAATTATGATTGTTCTCATGATGCTTTACCGCATGATGAATCGTAGCGTGATTCTTACCAAAGATCCTGCCGATCTGATGCAATGTCATTCTCTCTCTCAATACAACCATCATCGCATATCTTGCGAAGACCTGATCCTCTTGTCTCGTATCATTTGGAATGATACCTATGAAATCGTAATAAGTTTTGATGATTTTGTCTATGCTTTCCATTTTATCTCTTTCTCTTTATCTATTATTTTTTGAAATGGGATTCTATGTAATCCCCCTGTTGATGTGTTTCTTACGATGTAATAACTTGAACCAACATCAATATCCGATTCCTCATCATCTAATCTAGTTTGAAAGTATGCGTGAGTCTCTATACATATGAACTCCATACCATTGATCTCAAACCTCTGACCATCTAACATCTTCCTCTTAAAATTCATCCATATATCTATCTAGTGATTTCTGAAGTTTAGCATTCTCTAATTTAAGGTCATACACCTCCTGCTTGAGTTTGCCGTTCTTTATTCTCGCATCTAGGATCAGGCGATCCAGAGTATTGAAGTAGTCAGTTATGTGTCTATAGACTGCTGCTGAATCCGCACATATATGAAACACATCCCACATCTGCTCTTTAGTCATCTGTTGCTGATCACTCAACTCCTTACTTAAATAATCCAGAGCCTTAAATAACTCTGCTTCTTTTTCCATGTAATACAATCTATTACCCTCAAAATGGAGATCCATCAATATATCTTTCTTTGGTTATCAAATCTAATCCGTTTACTGCAAAGCCACAATTCCCCTTTGTAGATTCCATTCTCACAGGTTGATCTAATGGCGTTGGTCTTCCTCCAGATTCTAACTCCTTAATCTTCCTGACATGAATGTCTGTATATATCCAATCTGTGCTATGCTGACTATACCTATGGACCACAAAGAAATCATCAGCCCTATTCACGAACTTACCACCGCCTTCAACATCACTAGCCATAGGAGGCATCGTATGATCTGCATATCTATGAGATCCTCTATGAACCTTCCTTAATGCCTCCGTAGCAGGATGCGTATTCAGGATCGTAGTAATACCATATTCCTTACAGAACTTTCTAATATGAGATGTTACCTCATAATGATACTCATGAGTACTAATTCCTTTCAGATCAGATTTCCGAATCGTAAGAGAATTATAAGGATCAATCATCATCCCCTGAAACTCCCAAGCATCATAGACCTCTTTCGCAATATCTAGAAGTTCAAAAGCATCTACTATCAACTCTGAATCTATGAATGCCCAATGTCCCTCTACAAAAGCGTGATGTCTCCAGAAGGTTCTTTCATCTATCTGATTGATTGGTTTCCCTGCTAGGAATTCTATGATCTTCCTCTGGAGTGATTGAACCTCATTCTCTGAAGAATATATCAACCACTTAGTACCATTCTCTAATGTATGTAATAACTGCAGGTATGTCATCGTGTGAGTCTTCCCCACATTAGCGTGTCCCGTTACTACTATGAAGTTTCCCTTCTTGAATCTCAGGAAATCATCTATCTCATTTACTCCGAATTTAGATGCCTGAGCAATCTTCCCTTCTCTTGCTCTCTCCAGATAGTTAAGAGTCTTATTTGATTGTATTATGTGTTTATGAATCATCCCTCTAAATTAACAATCTTTTTTTAATATCTCAGATTTTGAGAAAAAAAAGAGGAGTATTTCTACCCCTCTCTACCTAACACAATCAATCAACTAGAATGGTAGATCATCATCTCCATTTACTATCGCTTGAGCAACCGCTATCTTTTCCTCTCTGGATGAGAAATGCTCATCATAATTAGTATCCTTCTTATCTTCTTCCATCACCCAATCCACAAAAGAATCAGCAACCTTAAGTACATCTGTACTCTTCGCTCCTTTATCCTTTAATAAATCAACTGCTGCTTTAAGGCAGGATTGCTTCACAATCATTCTCTGCTTATCATCAGATCCAGATGAATAATTACTCTTAGTATATCCTCCACCTGAGAATCCTCCACCTTGAGAATAAACAGGTTTGATTCTGTTACCATACTGAGTAGAATTTAATTCATACTCTGCTTCCTGACCTACATTGAATTTGTCCTGATCAGCCTTTACTGAAGAATACTCTCCAGAATCTCCATTGTCAAACGATACAAAGAACTTGTATAAAGTCTTTCCATCTCTTAACTGATAATCTCCCTTAGGAGATACACTAACAACCTTTCCTTTTTTCATGATTATTTAATTGATTGATTAATTTCTAATGCTCCGATATGAGCCTCTAGCATTGCTACTCGCTCCTTCATCCATTCGCTTCCTACCTTGTCTGCGAATCCTTCTAGATCATCAATGATCTGATAAATGTTCTCTGTATTCATATCTCTCTTTTTAAATGATGACTCAAAGAAAAAAAGAATATTTCAGATATGAAAATTATTTGTTGATTATTTTTCCTTCTATCAGGATCACAGATGTATCCTTAGGAATATCGGTAGCAGGTTCTATCCTGACCGCTTTAATGAACTTCTTGTTATCATCTACTACAAGACCTGCATCTACCAATGCATCCTGAGTAAACTTGATTGCCATAATGCAATTGTCTAGATCATACCTGTAATTAACCTTAGCGGTAATTATACAGGACTCAAACTGAAAGTCATAATCTAACTGATCAGTAATGATCTCCTTCCACTTAGTCTTCTCTCTGGATCTGAATGTCCAATGTGGTGAGGAATAGAATTTATTGAGACTAGGTATCTTACCTAACTTGATTTCTATTTTAGTATGATCAATCATATCCTAATCTCTGAGCATACTCTGAATCTATCTCTGCAATCCTACCTAAATATCTTCTCTCTTCTTCCTTAGCATAGATTCTTTCCTCTGGAGTAGATTCTACTCCTAGATTCTGATACAACTTAGCCATCTTGTGAAGATATCTATCAATATTAGGATCTCTCATCTGCTTCTTTTATTTCGCATAATACTCCGTTGATCATCAACTTAACGCTGAATCCTTCAACTGCCCAAGCAGTATAACCCTTATCATTAAGACTTACTGCTAGACTCTGTGCTTCTCTCATTGTCATATGCTCTGCTCCTGTTGGTAATACTTCCAGAAACTATAGTGATCAGATCTCTGCTCATCATGAAATCCAAAGTGAGAAAGAAAGTGATTATGATAATCATCTTCTAACTTACCCATCTCTATAGCTATACTCTTTTGTCTTCTAGTCATAATAATAAACTCTCTGTAAGAGAGTATTATATAATATAGTAATATAATAGTATTATAATATATAGTTACTTAAGTAACTTAATAAGACCGAAGGTATAAAGTATTATTGAGATAATCAATAGATATAGATACTTCCTATCAAACTTCTTTTCCTGATAGACAACTTGAGGTACTTTTACCTCCTTCTGGATCCTGATAGTATCACTCGGACATTGAACATCTACCTCTATAGTGTCATAGAGCCGTCTCAGATCAATTCTAATGCCTTCTTTTATAATTCTGATAGTATCTATCTCCTGAAGAATTAAAGTGTCTCTAATCTCTTCTTTTTGAGTTATGATGATTGTATCCACTTTTACCACAACCGACTCTAGTATCGTTGGATCTTTTGCAATCGCACGCCTCAGGTGATACTTCGCACCACATCCCTGAGCCAAAAAAAGCAGCCCTATCAGAACTGCTCCTCTTTTTATTAACTCCCACATCCTTCGCAATCTGGGTTATCAATGCTACAGGCTTTATCATTAGCCTTGTCATTGGTTAGTTCATCTACAAAGTCCTCAAAGGAATCTGCATATCCAAAATCTGTGTCGTTCATAGTTTGTCTTTAGAGAAAAATAATACAAATGCTACACCAAAGAATGTTCCCGCTTCAATCAATGTAGCCTTCTCCATTGCTACTAATATAATTCCAGATACAAACAGGATCACACCTGCAGTAGTCGTTTTCCAATTCTTTGTTATTCTATCTATCATTTCTCTTTATTCATTAAGTACCATCTCTGAGCCGTATACCCAATAGAAGCAACAAGCAAGGTTATTTTTAGAGTTGCCTCTATATTGGCGAAGGATAACGCCATCGTAGATGTGTTCATTAAAAATACCTTTATATCTGTGGCATCCATTTTCATATTGTTTTGTATCGTGTCTTACCACCAATTCTAAAAGCTCTAAGCACCTCACCTCTGTTTCTTCCTGATCTCTTGTAACTCACATGAACCCAATCAGGATCTGAATCATTACCGAACTCGTAAATTAACTGATCAAAGGTTAAGTGTTCTCTGATGTAATCAAAGACCTCTCTATTAGATAACCCACTATGTGGTGAGCAGTCTATATCAATGGCTTCACCCTTACAATGTTGAGAAACTAAACTCCCTCCAATCGCCTTATTCAGTTCTAAGGACCTGTAACCTGAAGAGATCGTAACAGGAACGGCAAAGTAATCTCTGATCGGCTGAAACACATTCTCTGCTAATGCCTTTAGATTTTCTAAATGCTCAATAGTAGGATCGTTTGAGATCCCTCTTCTTTTAGCAGTTGCTGATTTCGTGACCTCAGCCAATGTAAGATTCTTACTCAGATTCATTCTTTGTTATTGATCCAATCCCTTGATTCCAATAATTACCCTTGCAGCATTCTCTAGAATACCGCTTACCATCTTTGCACAGACATCCTCTGCGCTTATCCTGAGGAACATTATAACGATCCTTCATTAGATCAGATCTTCTTCAGGCTCTGGGAAGTATTCAGGGTGTAGACTCTTACAAGTCTCCGTCCACTCACGAATAGCAGAAGATGAACCGAAAGTATGCACACCGATAGGCGCACACCACACCATAGCAGAGTCCCAACTTGGGTCGGGTTCTCCGTTCCATAGCACATCTATATGGTAGGTGCTACTCATTACAGGAGCGGTTAGTTCGTTTCCTTCATCATCGTATGTTCCTTCGGTCTCAACTAAATGACCTAAACGGACAATAGAATGTGAGTGTGTAGGGTTTCCATCTTCATCAAGTCCTAAAGAATTGATTTTCGTAGTGGCTGCTCCTTGAGAGCCAAAAGAGTATTTTCTAAATGTGTTCATAGTTATATAGTTGTTAGGTCAATCGCCTCTTGGTCAGTTAATGTTGTATTAAACATCAATACTTGATTAAAAATGTTTCTTTGAAATTCCCATCCATCGGAGTATCCACCTCCAAGTTCATTCAAATAAATACCGCTTAAATTTGTGGGAGTATCACAAGCAGAGGTATCCTCTTTTGTACCATTGATAAACAATGAACAAACGCTATCAGTGTATGTAATTACCATTTTATATCTTGTGCCTTTGACCATTGTAGTAGTGCTATCAAGACTTGCACCTCCTACTCCCTCTTTAAGCCAATTCCATCTAAATAGATTGCTTACTTTCTCAAGTCTAATAGAACCATTGGTAAACCAATTAGCACCTGTAACACTAAATATCCTTGTATTAGATGTATTATTATCATAAACAAAGTCAAGGAATATAGAACCATTAGGTTGACCAATTAAATCACTTGCTCCTGTTACAAGAGATGTATCTTGATTCCTCGTTACCGCACTCCCATAGGTAGGGATGTAACTTGTGGCGTAGGTCGCATTCTGCTCGTGTTGTGCTCCCCATAGATATATGTAGTCATTAGCAGAAGCAGAACGATTTGTACCAACTGCCATTTGAATTTGTGGTGAAGCGTTTCCTGCGGTGATTACAACATAACATCTATACCATCCGTTTCCATAATCTTCAATACCACTATCTACATAACTTGCAGCAGACAATCCATTGCCCGAAATGGTTTCAGTAGATAAATTATAATTAAAGAATCTATCGCCATCAGTAGCATCATAATAAGTGATGTTAAATATATCCCTGTTGCCCTCTTTTGCAAAACACGAAATCACTTGTTTTTGACCAACTACTACGGAAGGGAGTTGACGAATCCAAGAACTACCTCCATTTGTGTTTATAATTTTAGTCGCATTTTGCACCCCCTCTGGAGATATAATACTATTAGATTCAAAGCCTTGTGATGTTGGAGTTGTCCAACCTGCAATGTACTCGCTATGTAAGTGGCTATTCGTTCTTTGTGGCTCTAACAGGAGTGAAGGACACGAAGCATCCGTATAGTCAAGTCTTGGTACATTATCCGTTATACCTCCCTCTACGGCAGTTGTAGTTGTTTCTATATAGTCTCTTGCTACAAGTCCCTGCTCTAATTGGGCATCTTGGATAAGTATTGAACCCGTTGATATGCTACCACTTGAATTTACAGGATATATGCGAATATTTACTCCGTTAGAAACATTAGCAGCGAATGAACATCTATACCAACCGCTACCTAAATCCTCAATATTATAATCTATAATGTTGTTACTTGAAAATAGTGAACCATCTCTTAAATCAACATATATCTCCGCATCAGTATCAGCATCCATACGAAGGCGAAAACCGACTTGACTTCCTTGCTTGGCATAAACAGAAAGAGTATTAACACCTGAAAAACTTTCGTTATTTCTTATTTGACCGCCATTTGCGGAAGATGTTATTCGTGTTGCATCGCTTGACCCATCGTATCCCGTTTGACCACCTAAAAATGTTACGCTGCTTACGCTCCATTGATTAAATGTATTACTATAATCTATTAGGTTCTGCGTTTCCTTTTCAATGTTCCCATCTGCATTAACACGAGTTGCAGCAGTTGAACGGCTAAAGGTAAAATCACCATCACCATTTACAGGCACTTGAGAATAGACCTTTGATGTTTTTGTTCCCGAAGGAATGAGTACAAGACTCGCTTTATCGTAAATGCTCATATCTTACAAAGTTGTTAATGCGATACATTCGCTATCAGTTAATCCCGTAGGGAATACAACAAGTTGCTTCCAATTTACCATTTGAAGATTATTTAAAGTCATATCCAAATTTGTCATCGCATCCCAAATAGTTTTATTTGCTGCCCAAGTGCCTCGTTTTGTTCCATTGGTAAAAACATTGATATTAGTTCCGTCATAACTTACGGCAACTTTAATCCCTGCTGTTAAGTGCCCAAACGGATACACATCACCCGAAGCAGTTTTAATAATAGCAGTATTACCATACACTTCGTATGGTCTACCATTTGTACCTCCTTGTGCTAACCAAGAAGAACCAATACTTACATTATAATCACCTAATTCATAGAACAAAGTATATCCTATTGTAACACCAAGAGACGATACATTAACATTACCTGTTGAATCACTTGACCTCGTAACACTTGCTCCATAGGTAGGTATATACGAAGTAGGGTAACTTGAAGAAGCCTCCCATTGTGCTCCGTACACATAGACTCCTGAAGTTCCATCACCAGTACCATTATCTGTTAGTCTAAAAATTCTTGCATTTGTTCCGCTTGCAATCGCTTCCCCTACTAGATAAATTCTATACCAACCATTGCCGTAATCTTCAATGCCTTCATCAACATTAGCCGAACCTGCCGTTATAGTTCCATTAGTAAGGTCTGCTACAACTCTAGTATCCCCAAAAAGGGAATCGGAAAAGTCTAACTGAATTTTATCAAACTCTCCTTTTTTAGCAAAAGTGGAAAAAACATACTTTTGTCCAAGTATAACATTTGCCCTATCATTTGTTCTTACATCAGCATTTGTCGCTCCATTGTTGGGAACTAACTTTGTAGCGTTTATTAAACCTTCGGGACTTGTTGTTGAATTAGATGTTATAGTTGTTAAAGTAGCACTCCAATCCGAACCTTCAAAGTATTCACTTTGTTCAATCAAATTTGTCCGTTGAGGCTCAAGTAAGAGAGCAGGACACGATGCACCACCTGAATAGTCAAGGCGAGGCATATCCTCTAATATACCTGCCTGTGCAGTAGATGCTCCTGTTTCAATGTAATCAGTTGCTACTAATCCTGCTTCAAGTTGTGAGTCTTGGATGTAGATGTTTCCGCTTGTGCCGCTTGTGTCGTTGTCTGCATCAGCAGGATAAATGCGAACCTCCGTTAGAGGTTGGTTTGTAGTTACACTACATCTATACCACCCATTTCCTATACTTGTAATGGATGTATCTATTGAAGATAAAACAGAGCCAACACTACCATTTGCTAAATCAAAATATGTTGATGATGTTGTACCTCCTATTGTAATAAACCTTAACCAATCCAATGTACCCGCTTTAGCGTATATACTTAAAGTTTGAACACCGCTTAAACTTACTGATTGATTAATTCTACCTCCCGCTGCGCTTTTTGTTAAAAGCCACGCATTATTTGAGCCATCGTAGCCACTTTGTCCACTTGTTTCCGTAGAGTTAGAATTAAACCAAGTAGTGTCAAACTGATTTGATTGTAGCAAGAGATTCTCTCTACCCTTCTCAATAAGACCATTAACATCTACCCTCGTAGCAGCAAGATTTGAACCCCTACTAAAGGTAAAGTCCCCACTACCATCAGTAGGTCTAATACTATACAACTTCCCATCCTTATAAGCAGAGGGAATCATTACTAATGAGGCATCTTTATAAAGACTCATATCAATTCGTTTAATTCGTTAATAGTACAGGTTCTCGCTTCTGTATCACCTCCTGCTAATTCAACTCTGCTATCATAGGCATCCATCAATTGTCTGCCTCTATCCGCTTGAGGGAATCTTCTCAATGATTTAGAAACACACTCAAAGGCTTCCATCGTAGCACCATCCTCTAATGCTCTCTGCTGAAATTGTGCAGGGTCAAGAATATAGAACATTGCACTACCCCATCCAATTTGGTTAGTGAAGGCATCTCCTGATCCCCACCAAGTAGATCCATATATAGATCCATATCCTTTCTCACCCATTTTTCTTATTCTTTTTCATGAGATACTTCTTCAACTTCTGGATGTTCTCCACTTTAGGCTTGTAAGTATTCTTAATTATAAAACCCATCCATTGAAGTTTTGATTCTTACTAGGATACATATCGTCATTAGATGATGTATTGTATTCTGGATATTTGGAATTATAGAACGCCATGTGATCTACAAATCTACGAGCATAATGCTCTGCAATATCTCTCTCCTTCTGGACCAAGTAATCTAGATCTTCCTTAGTTACATTCTGACCATTCTCTGATCCCTTTGTATAGATGCCTCCATTTGCTACTTTAAAATGGATGTAAGGCAATATCTCTATCGCTGAATAGTGGATTACCATATCCTGAATATAGTTCGTGAAAAGGCTTAAATAATCTCCTGCTAAGGTATCACCATTAATATCACTTGCAATTCTATTGAATAGTTTAGTTCCTAGAATACTCTGGATATGGATATCCTGAGCGATCTTAATGAATTGAATCATCTGATCTCTATCCACATTCCCATTAATCCCTGTTCTCTTTATAACATCAGCAGGGCTGACAAATAGTATCTGTGCCATCTTAGTTTAGTTTTCCTCTGTTAGGCATATCAATAGGGCGAGTATTCGCAGTATCATAATCCTTAGGGTTGATCTTGCTCTGAGGAACTCCTGCATTAGCAGCAGCACTTGGACCTACTCTCTTATCATTCTCTAGAGCCTCCGTTTGGCTCTTAGGTAGAAACTTACCTCCATCACGCTTACGCATATAAATCAATCGCTGCCATTTATGATGACAATACGCTCCTCCCTTATATTTGAAGATAGAATATGTTGATCTCCCCTTAGGTGAGAATTGACCATTCACTCCAGAGAAACTCATCTGATTGATATCCTCTTTTCTATAGACTTTCCCTGATCCTGATAATCCTACCATCTCAACACAGAAGGTTCTTGAATTATCACTTAATGATCCTGAATATCTATAGCGAATCTTAAACATCCCTGCATCGCCTGAGGATTTCTCCTCAGCATCACCATAGGAGGAAACTGCAGCCATACTCACAGATGTTATAGCCTCAACTATCTCATCCTCTCTATCTGGATCTTCCACATCCTGAACGGCAGTTAGTTCCCATTCCTCTTCATTAATATCCTCTCCCTTATCAGCAAGGTATTCTAACCACTCACTCTCATCACTTTTAGTGAATTCAGGAGTAGCATTCATCTTGATTCCTGTTTCCTCTTCTACCACTTCCTGATCTACCACATCCTCAACCTCTGTAAACTCCAAAGGAGCAAGAGTCTTGAAGTATAGATTCAATGAAACATTATTAAAGGCTAGTATTTCATCTAACGCAGTAATCACCTGATTCTGCTTAGGTCTGATTACACTATTATCAAACAAAGTAAATGCAGTCTTAATCTCATCAGCATTATTACCTAATCCTGTTTGATCCTTCACTCCGAATAACATAGGAGAAGTGATTCTATGACCTACAAGAATCTTCTGCTGAGACTCTTTTGAAAGGAACTCGTATTGGTTGTGAGCATCCGACAACTGAACAGGCTCAATAGAAGCAGCACTATCACTACTATCATTGAATGCTAGAATAAACTTCCCTGCATTACTTGATCCTGACCACTTCTGCTTTATCTGACTCTCTATGATATCTCTCTCCTCCTCTGGAGGAACTCCATTATTGAAGTTCACAATCATAGAAGGTGCTAAACCATTCTTGATATTATTGATATGGTAGTTTGCTACCTCACCCTCTAGTTCTGCATAAGGTAAAGCACCTTGATAATCAACAGGAGAATAGTAATAAGATCCAGAACGATAAGGTCTAAAATAAAGGATCTCAACTTTATCACCCTGCTCTCCATACCCAAAGGCAGGTATTCTCTCAACACCTTTCTTACTTCTGACTTCATTCCAATCATAAGCATAGTAATATGCTTCAATCTCTCCCTCATCATTACACTTCTCTGCTCTAAGAGTCTCTACAGGCATATGATACACCTCAACAATCTTAGTCTTATTCTGATTATAGATCAATTGAAATGCTCCGTTTCCGAGCATATAGTAATCATTGATTACTTTCTTCAACTCCTGATCCTTGATGAGTTTTCTTAACTGAAGATATCCCTCTGGATTCTTACCTGAATCCGTAGCATCAATACCCTGACCGAAGATCATATCAATTACTCCAGATACTACTGCATTGTTAGTAGGAGATCCATTGTATCTATCTATCAAGTATTGAAAATAATCATTATCATTCCCATACTCTACCCATCCCTTTCTAGCATTCTCGCTAACTACAGGACTTGTGTAGGTAGAAAGTTGTACAAACTTGAAATTACTCTCCATAAATCTTAAACTCGTTATCCATCGTTTTATCCGTTGTAGTCATCTTTGGCTGATATGTCGCTACCTCAGATCCTGAAGGAATGATATACATCTTATCCTGTGAAAGTAGTTTGATTTTACCCACTTCCCAAATCTTTACCACATAGAAATTCTCTGCTACTAAAGCAGAAACATCATAAGAGAATGATAGAACCCTTCTAAAGGCATCAAATGATCCAGATATAACCTGATCAACTACCTCTTTTCTTTGGTCTTCAGATATGATTTCTATCTCAAAAGATTCCGTTGTGAAATCCCTGAGATACATCTTTATCTGTGCCGTTGTATTTTCTTCTACAATAATCATCAATTATAAAACCCAAAAAGAATAGAATGGTTATATTTGCCTCTCATCTCTCTTAGGTATCATTGATACCAAAAAGAAACCCCTTCCATTTCTGGAGGGGGTTTTTTGATTCTAAATGAGATTCTGATTATAGATCGTTGATCACAGAAGCATCAGCAGTAATCGTTGCATCTATGAAGTTCGCAGGAACTTTCTCCTGAGCATTCATAGTAAGAGTGTATCCAGATAGATCACCCATTGCAGCACCTGTAACGATAGTACCACCATTAACCTCAGCACCATACTCTAAGCCCATCATGAACTTATTTCCGTTGTTATCCTCTACCACAACATGAGGACGAGCATAAGAGATTAATTTTAATTCATTGTGAGTCTGCTTACTCATCTTCTTAAATGTCAGACTTAAGGTCTGATCAAAGAAGGTAGTACCATTCTCACGAGATGAAGTAATAGTTTGCTCAAAACTAGAGTTACCCTTCACTTCAAACTTAAACCACTCAGGAGTACCACCAATGGTATCAATCACATCTGTATCTGTTAGGTCATAACCAATAGCACCTAATGTACCGAAGTCTGCAAAGTAAACGGCAGTAATACCACCGACTACATCCTTACAGGGTTCGTTTCTTCCTTTTGTTAAAGCACACGCCATATTCTATAAGTATTAAAAAAAGGGCAGACAAGCACTAGCCCACCTGCCCTCTTTAATTATTAATTAACTACTACTTAAGAGTAGTATACGATATCAGCACCAATACCGATCTGTACACCTGCAGTATAGCGCATAACTACACGAACATTCTTGCTACCATCAAGGTCAGCCATGTCAAGCAACTTCACTTCATTGTGGTCAGCCAACAAACCTGTACCAAAGAACAAGTTAGATTTCTGAGCAGCAACCATAGTGTTGTCAGCCATACCTGAAGCAACAAAGATCTTCACACCATCAAAGGCTAAATCCTGACCATTGAACCAAGTAGTTCCGTTATTCTGAACACCATTAGCACCTAAACCTGAAGCACCGAATCCACCTAAAGCACGAACATAAGCACGAGCAACATTGCTAGAAACATACAGGTAAAGATCATCCTTTCCATATACTGCAGAAGGGATAGCATCAACTACTTTACCCATCTCAGTAATAACATTAGCAGCAGAAACAGAAGTACCTGTAACATCTACTACATCGCCATCAGCAGCCAATAAAGCAGCGAAGCCATTGAACTCACCTGCGTTAGCCGTAGCACCTGTCCAGATAGTCTGCTCTGTCTTCTGAGCAACCTTAGCAGCAACATGACCGATCAAGTAATCAGAGAAGTTAGCAGGTAACTCATCAAAAGCAGAGTAACCCATTGAGATTGCTTCCCAATCCGATGCAAAGTCTGACTTGCACAATTCAAGGTTTACTTGAAATTCTTCTGGCTGAAGAATCTTCTCAGCAAGAGTCAATGTAGAAGTATCAGAGAAATCACAAGTAGCATCTTTCACGATTGCATCCGTTGAAAGAGTCTTCATGACTTCCTTGTACTTAACATTAGGTTTGATAGTAATACCGCCACCTTCAATAGTGTCGGCACTCAATAATGCAGCAGAAATATATTTCCCTGCAAATTCACCAGCATATGTGGTAGTAATTGAAGTGGTTGTAGCCATTTTTCTTCTTTATTTAATTTATGATAATTTACTTAAAACACGAGCCAGAGCATCCTTGCGACCTTTTGTAGCAAACTGATGCATTTCTGGTTTCTTTTCTACAGGAGCAGCAGCGACTTTCTTAGCAGCAGGTGCTTCATCAGCACTCATCTCTACTTTCTCCTCATTACTCATTTCAACTTCTTCAGAAACCTCTTCAGCAGATTGCTCTTCCTTAGGCATCATCCCTGCGATCATTTCCTTGATCTCATCAATAGCAGCAGTAAACTCTTCTTTACTTACATAAGCCATTTCCTCTTCAGCCATCTCAGTAGACTCTTCTTCTTCTACTACTACTTCCTCAGATCCTGCTTCACGAATCTCAGCAATCACACCTTCCTCAACAATAACAAGAATGCGACCATCTTCTAACTCATGCTCTCCTACAGGAGCAGCAACTTTTTCCTCATCTTCACCAACTAAGAATACATTCTCTCCTGCTTCAAATGATTCGGCTTCTACTACAACACCTCCCACGAGATTCATTGTAGCCATTTCAACCTTTACCTCTTCCTGAATGACTTCTTCCTGTGAAGGAGTAAGAGCCATTTCAATCTTTTTGAACACTTCTTGTAGATTCATTTTTTTGAACTTTTCTAATTAAACAACTATTTATTAAACTTTTGGGTTACTTTCAAATCTCCCCCAATTCCTTCAATTTGCTCTCTGCCCATCTCTTAGCACTCAATCCACCCCATAACATATATGAGATATATCCACAGGATGTGGTATCTCCCTCATCATAATATTCCTGTGCTCTAGATAAATAAGAATACATTCTCTTTATCGTCTCTACTGACAGAGGTTGCTTCTGTGCTAATTGTTGTGCTCTGACTTTACCCACTTGAGTAGCGCACTTGTTTCCTTGCTTCTCATTGAGTTCAATTCCCTTCTTCGCATTGTTAGATACTGAATCAGGATAATCTCTATAGGATTCAAGGTCTATCTTTTTTCCAGATTTATATCTCTTATCTCCCTTGATCACTCCTTTGATCATTCCCAGAAGATAAAGTTCAAGGATGTGGTCTGCTTCTTCTGATTCAATTCTAGATAATTCTGTATTGAGTTCAATAGCCGATTCTCTCTGCATAAACCATCCCTCAATGCTAAATCCTTTGACCTTTCCGCTTTTGACATACTCATTCCAGATATCTTCATTATTGACCTTCATTGAAACCATCCAAGTGCCCACAGGATGCTCTAATCCATATGCTCTACTCTTATCCTTCTCTGGATCTTCAATGATCCAACTCTCAACTAATGATAATCCCTGAATCTTCTCCTGATGCTCTAGCGTAGCATTTCCTTGCTTACCATTCATCAGATATAATTCCGATGCTCTACGAATCGTTTCCTTCGTAAAGAATACATAGTATTCCTCATCTCCATCTCTTCGGTATATTGGCTTCTCTGGAATCATAGCCGCACCCATCAGGATCTTCTTCTCCTGATCTACTTCTTTGAACTCAACCTTATGGTCTTTGCTCATTGTAATGAAGTCCTCCTCTATCGCAGGATGCTCTACAATTGATATCGCATCTATTCCATGCAATAACTTATCCTCATCTAATACTAACTCAAAAAACTTCATATCTAACCTATTGTTGCCGTTTCTCTAATCTTTCTATCCATCTTCGCAGCAGACTGCACATCCTGATTCACTACATACGCTCTCAAAGGAGTTCTCTCTAATGATTGAGTAATCTGATTCCCTAAATCAGCCACCTGAGTATTCAATGATAATCTAGGAGTGATTGAAGGTGCTGAGATCTGAGGTCTCGCACCACCACCTCCACCGCCTCCTCCAGAAGGAGTAGGAATTGGAGTAGCATATATCTGTCTTACTGATGCAATACCTGATGCTACAACTCCTGCTGCTGCTACCGCACCAAAGATACCACCCTGAGCAAGTGCCTTCGTAGCACCTGTATATGTATTGATGATAGCCTCCGCAGCACTTAATGCCTTCCCTGCTTGAGCATTCTCCCCTGCAAGATTCGCTATTGACCCTAACGCTCCTGCAACGATATCCAACTCAGCCATCTTCTGGCTTCTTGTTTTCTTCAATGAATCTTTTCTGATACCATCAGCAACATTCGCATACTGCTGATCAATCATCGCCATACTCATTCTCAGATCCTTATGCATAGCAAGAGTTATGGCATTGGTATCTGCAGCAAATTGAATTTCCTTAGATGCAATCTTCGTTAATTCCTCATTGTATTTCTCAATAGAATCTGTAGCTTCATTCTGAGCATCAGTAAAGGCATTCAATCTAGTCTGCAAGGATCTTAATCTTCTAGATCTCTCACCTTCTAATTCAATGACTCTAGCCTCTGCCTCTGCTTGCTCCTGAAGATCATCACGAGATGATTCCCCTAACGCTACTCTTTCTCTGATAATTCTTGCTCTCTCCTTCGCTATAGAGATCTCATCATCTGCTATCTCATTCTGTAATCTAGCAGCCTCTCTAAGAGCATTGGCTCTCTCCTCATTAGTCTTATTCTCATCCTCAGCAACTAATCTCAACTCTTCAATAGATGCTCTACGCTCTGCATTCACCTTAATCAATGAGATCTGTCTATCCTCTAGAGCCTGTTGTGCCTTCTCTAAATCAATTGCTGCCTGACCTTCCTTACGCATCTCATCACCAATCCCTGCAATTGATCCCTTAAGGATATCTAAACCCTCTGAGAAATCTCCAGATAGAATCTTAAATAATCCCTCTCCAAATGTTGATACACGATCAACCAACACATCAACTACTGCGCCGATTCCCTTAAGTGCCTGAGATAACTTGTCAGCACCTCTCTGAGTCTTTGTGAAGTAAGATGTCAATGAAGTAATAGCAATCAATAATAGACCTATCCCTGTGGCTGCTATAGCCACCTTCAGAGACTTCATAGCAGTAATTCCCTGCTTGATACCTGCAATACCTTTCTTAAAGCCAGAGATCATACCTCCTGTGAGTTTATCTAATTGACTAGTTGCACCCTCAATCCCTTGATCAAGGTTGTCAATATTCTTCTCAGCCTTGCTAGTATTTACATTGATCTCTATTTCTTTCTTAACCGCCATCTAATTTGTTCTTTAGCTTCACTCCATTTAGTGAGAATTTTCCATTCTCCTTTTGCTATCATCATATCCTGATCAATAGCCTCTACTCTTTGAAGTTGCTCAATTATAAAACCCAAGTCCATCACACATCGTTTAGAAGTTCCAATATAGCCTCCTCAGTCCTAAGATTCATCTTAATCTCATTGATAACATATCTTCTTCCTCCTATGTCTAGCTTATCATTCATCCTCAACTTAGATGCTACCTTAAAAGGAAGCACCGCTTTCATCTTGTAGACTCTCCTTTGAGTTGAATAGAGATCTGTGATATAATCCTCCCAGAATTGATTGTATAAGGTCTGTGAGAAACTTTGCTCATGAAGAGGATCAACTTCCAATCCATAGGTAAGCATCTGTGTAACATCTGCTGCTACTCTATTATTTATATTCCCACATAGGTAGACTTGGTTAGTAGGATTTGAATCTGTTAATCCTGTTTCATCTAAGAATCCAATAGGATAAGCAGTTATATTCAATGTGGAAGGTGAATAGAAGATAACAGGCTCTCCGATATACGGCTTACCTTCCTTATCAATGCTCTTACCTACTAAGAAATTGACTATCCCATTACTAGGATCATCCAACTTCTGATACTTCATTAATTCAAAGGTTGTCTCTGTAGACAACTCTGAGCCATCAAATGAGAAGTCTGCTCTCAGATCTCCATATCCTACTCCTCCATTAGCATTACGATATGCTTCTTCTAGATATGAACCCGATTCCTGATAATTGAATGATATCCTTTTATGAAGTTCTGGCTTCTCTATTGTAGTAGATGATATATCTACATAGTCTGTGATATCATAATTAGAACCTAAGGCATACCAATCATCAACAGGTTCAATATTAAACTTCGTTCTGCTTGTAGGCTCAACTACTAGATTAAACATCTTCACCAACCCTATAAAGAAATCATATATCTTCTGCTCTGGCATCTGATCACTCATCACTACATTCAATGAGAATGATTGAGTAGTAGATGTTGCAGCAGTCCAATAGATATTAGCAGGGTTAGTAAACTCCCTTCCTGATGCACTAACTGAAGTGAGATTGATTGCTCCACCATTCCAATTAGTAGGTGGTGAGAATCTCATCTGTATCTTATCCCCTGTAGATAGACCTGAGAAATATATATCCTCATTAGTAACATTCCCTGTATGAGTTCTACTAGTATAATAAGCACCATTGATGTAGAAGTGGACCTGATAACTAGCAGTAGAGTTTACTGAATAATACCATAGAAATCTGTCATAAGTGCTAGGTATAGTAGCGACATCTAATGTCGTATCAAATCCTGATCCTGTGGTACTCGTGAAGTTTACCTTCTGAGCCGTGAATCCGTTCTCTTGACCGAAGAACATATATCCTTCTCTCCTATGTCCCCATAGGAATAAATCAGTAAACTTGCTATTAGCAAAGAATGAAGATGTGAAGGTGATTCCATACTTACTCTCAATCGCATCTATCAACTTGCTGATCCTGATTGCAGGTTTCAACTCATAGTAATTCAAGCCGTGAGTATCATTTGAGGTATGATACGCTATATCATTATCATCATGATCAGATGAAGCACTATCATAAAACCAATCACTAACAGGAGATATCAATGGATATATCACATTACCAGAATGAAGAGGAGTACTTCCTTCCATCGCTCCTCTAATAACCGATCCTGTGTAAGCGTGATCATATGCTGATAGATCTAAATCAATCAATTCATCTTCTCCAAAGAGATCCTTTAGATTCACACCTGCAGAATAGAATACTATCTCATATGCTGAAGGATTATTATTCTTTAAATCCACAGACATCAACTCAATACTTCCCTCTCTGAATAATTCCTTATTCACAAAGATTGTAGCATCCTGTCTCAATGAGGCATTAAAGCCTCCAGATACATCAGCATTATAATAGTGTTTGAATACCGCATTATTAGTCTTAGATGCAGGAACTTGAAAGTTCTGAGTATAATCCGTGAATAGCCTACTGATATCCTTCACATTCTGGATATTCAGATTGATATTCACATCCTCATCACTAAAAGTATCTAACCTCTCTGATCCTATATAGATCTCTATCATAGCATAGCATTCTCAGGGTTAGCCATTTCTATATCTATCGTATAATTGATGGTCTTATCATTGATATGCTTCTGGAGTCTTAATGACTCCGTTACAATATTTACCGCTCTCTGATCCTGAGATATATCAAATCCTGATCCAGATTGAGTAGTCGTTCTATTATATACCATCAATACATACTCACTCATTAGGAGTTGCTCCATTACTTCACTATAATCCTCAGAAACAAATCCTGTGTTTAGAGTCATGCTATGAGTAATCTTGTGATTGTATGATCTCAATCCTCTTGCTTGATTCCCCCAAGTATATCCAGAAGCAGATGCTGATCCTATCATAGATCTATAAGTTTCTTTCTCTAGACTCACATCCTTATCAGATCTCTTCAAGAAGGTGATGTAATCCCAAACACCATATCTATTTACAAAGTATAGAGATACAGGATCATACTTAGGCTCACATTGATTGTAGACTCTCAATGAATCTATGACATTATCAAACCCATCCAATAACTGAACATCATAATACTGAGTTCTGTAAGGATCAGTACCTCCATATCCCTGATTCACCTTAAAATTAGAAAGGTTTGCAATTCCTGAAGGGAACAGAAGAACTCTCTCCTCTGCCTTCGTCTCATAGACATCAGCCTCAGTTACCGCATACTGATATGTAGTCCCATCATCATTCAGGACCTTGATAGCCTTCAGACCAATATTACAACAAGATAACGCCTCCACAGATCCCCCATCCGCAATCACTCTATCTCTATATCCATAGATAATATCCAATCCCTCTCCATGAAGTCCTAGATAGATAGGTAGCATCCACGCATCCTTCTCATATGCATATCTATCCTTCTCCTGTAATAATGGACCTTGAATCTTAGGGTTTGCTCCCTCAATGAATTTACCATATCCATAGGTAGCAATGAAGATGTCCGTAGATCCTGTATCATTAACTACAAAAGGTCCAGATGGATCAATATATTCTATATCATAATCTACCTGAACGAATAATTGAGAATCTGGAGATTCAAATACAATAGCATCATTCCAGAGTTTGCTGATTCTATTATTGAATTCATTCTCTATCAATGCTGAGATATCAGCAGTAGGATATGAATCTACGAATCCTGATGTTCTGTTAATCGTATAAACAGGAGATGCAGGTTTAGAAGTCTCCTCTCCAGACCATACATATATCTCAAGATTAAAATATACTATATCACTTGCTGCAGTACCTGTTCCATTCCAAGTAATCAATAATGGTGATCTTGCTGCTACTAAGCCTTCTGGACTAATTACCGCCATCTTTGTATTGTTCGTTTAATTTATCTATTGTAAACTCTAGGAAGTCCTCAACATCCAGAGCATAAGCCTCTACTATCTCGTTAGGCAGTTTAGCATATCCTAAGTTAAAAGGTCTAGAATAGAAGTTAGAAGCAGGTATTCCCTTCTTCCCTATACTCTTCACTATCGCCCAAGCCGTTTGGTCATAAGTCTGGAATCTCCCCTTGTTACTTCTGAACTGAATCCTACGATCTTCTACCCACTTCCTAAGCGGTGAGAATGGAGGATTCTTTCCTGCTCTCCTTCCCTTATCTACCCACTCCCCATATTCATTCATCAGGAAATCAAACTCAAAGGAGTTAGGCATTGCCTTCACATCATAATCTAGAGAATCATACAGACTATTAGTTACATTCTTCTTCTTCTTAGTAAGGTTCTTTCTAGACTCCTTCACAAGATACTTCCCAAACTTATCTAATACTCTCTTTGTATTCTCTCCGCTCATCTAACAGATGTTGTTAGGGTTTATCGCTTCTATCTGGAGTGTTGCTTTCCATCCACAGATAGTAGATTCCATATCCTCATCAAAAGGTTCTGCTACAGGATCATTAATCAATCTGAAATACGCATCATACTGATCACCTCTCCTAAAGGTTGCTAATATCTCTGAGATAACAGATAGTGTTCTATGATACACATCCTGCTTCATCATATTCCCCTCATACAAGTCCTTAGCATCCTTAGAATAATCTACTATATCCATCACAAGTAAATCAAACTCATAGGTAATAGTGCGCTCTCCTAATGTCGCTGGACCTGTCATGATATGAGCAATAGGAAACATATCCTGCTTCCTGAAGTCTATATCAAAGATATCTCCCCAAGTAACTTGGTTGATCTGATCATTTCCTGATGATGCACTCTCAAGTGCCTCTGTTATTTGATAGTATCCCTTCTTCATACAATTAAAAAACCCTATCTGTAAAAATAGGGATAAAAAAAAGAGGAGATCCACCACAGACCTCCTCAACCAAACCATCTAGCGAACCACCACTAGATACCCAAATATATTTCATCATCATCCTCATCCCTACATCTGCAATCGTAGTAATCAGGATCTTTTGATTCTCCACAGACACTACAAGTGCTATCGTGATAATTCTGATAGCTTTCTAATTCCCAATCTAAGTAACTCATGACTCAAAGAAGTTTATGATGTTAGTCAATGTGCATTCAAAACCGAATACTGCTGCTACTCTATGACATTGGTTTAATGTAAGATCTAAGCAGTATCTGTTCTCCTTTAATCCTGTAATTAATGCCTTCGTTGAATAAGGAAACTTAATCATCTCCTGATCTAATACTTTTAAAGCCTCTGGGCTTAACTTCTCATATAAATTCATCTCTCTCTATTTTGATTCTTGATATTTCCAATAAGCCTTACTAACTGCATCGCTCTCTATTCTTCCATAATCGGATAATGTAATCCAATCTACAAATAATTTAGCTTGTTGCTTCTTTGAGAAGTAAGCAGTAGACTTGCTTGTTCCTGCTCCATAGAATACAGACCATTCTCTCTTATTGGTCTTGTAGTTAAATCTTTTGATAATATCCATCTCTCTATCTTTTTAATGATATTCAAAGATATGATAAATCTTTTTTAATAACCTAGCCTAATGTTGATTTTTTTTCATGATAGACTTCTCAACCTCATTCTTATCTATCTCATACTCCAGATAAGTAAGGCAAGTCCTCAATGGTAACTCCGTTACTTTTTCAAAGTCAAGGAGATTCCCTCTAGCAATTTGATGAACTGCTCCATACCATCCCCACTTTCTGGAGAAGTGAGATTGCTGATCATATCCTTCTGATCCTTCTCCAAAGATTTCAGGAAAGTTATCTGTAAGTTGATCTCTATACGATAAAAAAAAAGCAGACAACCTAAAAAGATGTCAGCAGATAGATCACTAAATCCACCACCATGATGCTTATCAGGATCATAATTCTCTATGCTATGCCTCCCAAACATCTTCTTAGTGATAGGTCTATATAGAACACCCAATATCTTCTCAGCCTCTCTGTAAGGCTCTTTTAAGTATTCATCTAGGTCTATGTATTCTCCCATAGAGATGTCCTCTAATTTAGGATGAAAACCATATTCTACTCCCTTGTGAGTAAATGACTTGATCAGGATAGGCTTCTCAGCCAATACATTTCCTATCTGATTCCTAATCTCATCTAAATCTTTCTTCATCATTCCCTCCTGTTGAGCAGGAGTCAATCCACAGAAATGATATAATGCCTGTTCATCACCATTCTCCTCATTAGCCATCAGTAGGAATTTCTTATATGCAGATAACTTTATATCTGATAGATTCTCTGGAATCTCTATTCTAACGGATTGTGTATCTCCCATAATTAGGCTTGCTTAATTTATTATATACTCCATATCTGATAGCATCAATCAAGTGATTGTACTTATCTTCTGGTTTATTCAGGAGGTTTCCATTCTTATCCTCCATCCATTTATAATTCTCCATCTCCTTCATGAGATTAGATCCTACTATATGGATCTTATACCTCTTTAACATATCTATCCCTGCATTGACTGAATCAGATCCCTTAGCAGTAGGCTTTATATTCCATCCCATCCTATGCAGTTCTTCTATGCTCTTAGGCTCTGCTGAATCACCAAAGATCTCATCATATCTCCCTATCTCTATCTTCTTAAACTCTCTATCCAGATCCTGATTAGTAAGGCGAGTAGAATAAAGAAGTTCCTGAAAATAAAGATTATCACCTTCCTGATAACATCCCACCAATGCACTAGGATCATTCGTGAATCCAAAGTCCAAACCATAAGATAGAAACTTAGCCGTTTCAGGAATCTGCTGAATAGTTGTAAACTGGAATACCTGTGCCCTATTCGTTCCTCTCTCACCAAGTCCATAAACTCTCCAATAATGCTCATCCGTTTCCTTTAATCTCTCTATCTCATCTATGATAGTCTGATCTAGGAATGGGTTATCTAGATATGTTGTTTGATAGAAGTCTGTATCATCTCTTGGTATTACTCTATCATAGATCCAATGAAATGTATCTGAAGGATTGTAATCCAGAATGATTCTCCCATTAGTTCTAAAGATGATTTGCTGCCAATCCTCAAAGGTCAATTCATTAGCCTCATTTAAGAATGCTAAATCTCTCTTCCTTCCTCTGATCTTCTGAGGTTGATCCATTGATATGAACTCAACCAAGTTCCCATTTAGTATGTATTCAGAATTGGACTTATTATGATCCTCCTCTCTATAGAGATCGGATTCCTTTAGGATATCTATAAAGTCCCTCATAACAGAAGAGCGAACCGCAGGAAAGGTCTTTCTCGCTATCGTGATGGTCTTACCCTGATTCCTATCACAATAATAGAAGATGATCCAGAGGAGGATGTTATAGGTCTTACCTGACCTCGTTCCTCCCTGCTCTACTATGATCTTCTTATCTGATCTCTTTAGATGACCATATACTTTATTAACTCGGATCTTGCTCATCCACTTCCTCTATCTGGAATGTCTTGATTCCCTCATGAGCAATCTCCTGTCTCTCTACATATCCTCTCTTCTTACCCTTAGTCTTTAGATAGAAGATTGTTGAGGTAGGATTACCTCCCTTAATCTGTTGATGTAATTGTGATTCTGCAAAGTCTAGTGCTACATTAGATAAGTCATCTACTGCTCTCCTGTATTCAGGATCATTATCCATCCATAGGTAATGAGTAGTCCTTCCTATACCTACGCTCTTACAGGCTGAGGTTACTACTCCTAATGATTTTTCTAAGGCATCTAGCATTGCCTTTTTATGTTGTTCAGTTTTGTCCATGTCTTTTCATTTCAAATGCTGCCGTTAGTCTATCTCCAGAACCTAATTGACCTTCTTTCTTTTTCGCATTCATACTATCAGTTCCTTTGTGCGATGTATTTCTACCAAAGGATGTACATCTCCATTTATTACTCTTCTTCAAAGCATATATCAAAGATGGTGCTGAAGTAACTATTGTATATCTCTGTTTCTGTTCTTTAAAGTATTCTCCTACTGATTCAAGTAATCGTATTCCGATTCCTGCTCCTTGATAATCAGGTAATATAACCAATCTATGTACCTTCTTTATATTCTTAGCCTTAGGATGAGGAAAGTGTAATACACTAATAAACCCTGCTAATTGATCATTGACATATGCTAAGAATACATTTGCTGCATTGTTATGTGTATGACTTAAATAGTGATGTTTAGCAAAGACTTCCCATGACTGCTTATCTTTTGTATGGAATATCTGGAAGTTGATTTCTGGTCTATTTTTTTTTTGCCCTTCGTTACTACGAAAGGTCATGCTATCAGTATCAAATATCCAATCTGGCATAAGCCAATCTTCTACATCAAAATGACAGGTAACTGCTATGAATTGTTTCTTAGTCTTTCTTATCGCCTTCTGTACGGCAAATGAACCTATCTGAGCGACATTACGATCCACAACAGATGTGAACTCATCAAAGACTATTAATTCCTGATCCTGTAATAATGAATTAGCAAGATCAACTCTCATCTTCTGTCCATTACTTAATGCTGAATATGGTTTCAACCATGAAGGTGGTGAGGAGAAGCCTACTGAATTAAAAGTGGATGTTATCTCATCTACTGATTTATCCTTAGGCATATCATCTAGAATACTCTCTGATGAATAGTTGAATTCTGTGATATACGAATCAGGAAATAATTCTTTTGAGATTGTGGTCTTACCTGTTCCTGATGAACCAACTATCAATCCTATCTGCCAGTCTTTAGGCATATCAATAGATCCTGTGAATCTCTCCTTAATGTGGTTTGATTGTAGATCAAACTTACCCATAACAGAAGCCACTCGGAATGATTCCTTAGGATTTGATTCTCTTATAATGTCAAAATTCGGCATTTGTATCCGTCTGCTATTAGTTGATTATACATCTTCTCCTGCTCTTCCTCTGATTCTAAATCAATCTCAATCTTAAAGGATTGTTCTAATTGATCTGATAAATCCTTTTCATCCTCAACATCATTATCAATATCAAAGTTAGGAATATCTAAACCCCAATCTGCTAACTGATCTGTATTCCATTCATTAGCCAATAGATCCCAATCCCATTCACCGAATGATGAGTTATCCTTAATGATGAATTCCTTCTGTTGTTCCTCTGTGAGGTTATCTGCGAAGATGATAGGTACTTCCTTAATACCTGCTTCCTCACAAGCCTTCAATCTCATATTCCCTCCTAGTACAATCATATCCCGATTCACTACTATAGGGCGCAGTTCTAACATCTCAGGAAACTCTCTGATGCTCTTCACTAACTTATCAAACTTGTCTCCCTTTATATATCTAGGATTGTCAGGATTGTTTCTGACCTGCTTAATATCTACTCTTTCCATAACTATAAAACCTATTCTTTATCTTTTGCTTTCTTCTGCTCTTCTCTAATGATCTGATTGATCATCTTCTGATTCAATCTCCTCTGTGATCTATTAGGATGTGCAGGTGCTGGTGGTAGGTCTACAAACTTTCCCACAAAGGACTGCTCATCTCTGGACAACTGACCTCTTAGATGTACTTGAGTTAGGATGCTGAATAGCATCTCCAGATTATTTCTATTAATCAGGATCTGATCGCTCTTACTCATCCTTATCTATTTTAAAAGTAAACCATTGAATGAAACATTCATCAAGATTCTCCTCCATCATAAATAAATGCCAACTCCAATTCCTTGAAGCCACTCTAAGGATTGTGATGTTCCACCACTTCTCCTGTATTCTATTCCATCCGAATAGTTCAATATCAAAATACTTATTCATTTCCTGATTCTATTTTAATTAACTCCTCCAGAGGTAGATCTAATATCATCTCTATTTTATTCTGTATCGTGTTCATCATCTGCTCATCCGTATGATCCAGATTCTTCATAGGATTCCTGATAAGACTCTCTATATCTTTCTCCAGATAATTCATCTTCTGCTTTATCTTCTGAGAATATATCTTACTCCCCTTCATCAGATCCATCTGCTCTAAAGTTAATTGATATAACGCCATCAATTTAACTCCATTCTTAAATAACTCAAACTCAGTCATTCTCTATGCCACTATCATCTAAGTCTCTTAGACATAAATCTGTTATGCTCATTTACTCGTATCTCTTTAATTCATCTCTTACGGCTTTGATAGCCTTGTGCTCTCTCCTTAATATATACGCTGACATTATCAGCACTAATACTATTACTTTCATTTCTCTTTGGTGTTAAAGGTTTCTTCAAATTCTGCTTTGATGTAGTTCTCATTGAATGCATCGTGGTTAAACCTAAATGCAAACTCACACATAGCCTCTTTCTCTTTCTCAAGCATTGATTCAATCTTTTGCTCAATCATTCTTGGTGTCTCTAAATCCATTGGTAGTGTTGTTCTAATCCATTCCAACAACTCTTGCATTGGTGTTTTCATTTCTCTTTGCTGTTAAAGTATTCATTTAATAAATCTGCTAACTCTTCAGGGGTGTCGTTAATCTGTCCAATCTTTTCTCCGTCTACAAAAACATCATAACCCCAATCATAACAACACCCATCTCCAC
>WLWH01000543.1_pt1 | contig 30666 bp, 45 predicted proteins | sample 6712741 | NCBI WGS metagenome assembly WLWH01 (sample SAMN12718694, study PRJNA515312) | sponge metagenome | isolation source: marine sponge | host: Mycale hentscheli | place: New Zealand: South Island, Marlborough, Capsize Point | collected 2003-05-01
TAATTCTTGTCTGTTGCGTAACCTCTGTCAGTTAAAAACTGATAGTAGTTACCGCCTTTGTAATGTCGTTTCTGCCATCTCTGATAGTAAGCAATGGAATCTTGCCACGAATCAAAAATCAAGTACTCACCTTTGTACCGGAAACCAAATAAATTGTGCCTATGTTTGCATGAGTAACTTGTCAGCCATCCTGTTTCCAGAATAATCTGCTGCAATACAATCTCCTTGTGTTGTATCTGTGACGCATTTAGATGCGTTTTAACGGACTTAATTGATTGTGCTGATAGTTCACCTATAACGCACAAAATAAAGATGATTAAAAACAACAAATATATTTTAGTCTTTTCACTCAAATTCATCACCATATAATTTATCAGTTTTGTCAATTAAAGAACTTAACATTTTTAAATGCTTTTTTGTTAATTTTAAATGCTTATGATTGTCTAATTCAATAGTCACGCAATCATCATATACAAATAAGCATTTAAATATTTCTAATTCTAAGGTGATAATGTTTGTGCGCCAGACACCATCTTTATCTTTTCTTAATTTACCGTTATCCGGGAAAATCTTTTTTTCTAAATCAAATCTTTGTTCACTCATTTCTTAGTTCTTTAAATCAATATCATCAAGGTCATAACCTTTAAACGGTTGCCAATTCTCTCTGGTCAATGTCCAACTGTTTTGATAACCTTTACTGAATAGCATTTCAATACTGTAATCTCTAATCCTCAAATCTTGCCTCAACAAGAAATATGCACAAGCTTTGCACAACTCCTTATCCTCTCGTATCTCTGCCATGAAATAAAGGTAATAAGATAACACCAACAACACCCACCACTAATAGAGCAGCAGGGATTGATTTTAGATTGATTGTTAAGCAGATGAGTAATGATACAAATGCTGATGTTGATAACCATTTAACTGTGTTCATCCTTTCAGTTTTTTTAGTTCGTTTCTCACTTGATTCCAATAAGCTGACGACATCTTGTTACCATCATGCTCTTTAACAAATGGAATATAAATAATTAGTTTCTCTGCACATATTATTGCGTGGTCAATGTTGCCATCAAACTGCAACAACAAGTCTTTTGCTGATTGTTCTGGATTCATTTCTGTTTTAGTTTTAGTTTTTAACCCAAAAAACCCACACCGTTTCTGATGTGAGTTGGTTGGAGTTGATTGGTTTATTTTAATTTTACTATTTAAAAAATAAAAAATCTTCAAACTGTTCTCTTGTTCCGTTATGGTCTTTTACTCTTAATTCAATACACTCCATTTCTTGCTCATTAAACAGTTGATTCACTAATCTTGCCTCCTTTAATTCAAGCCTTTGCAGACTTTTTTTTCTCCTTTTGTCTATCCATACAAAAGTTAATTCTAAAAATTCTCTATCTTTTTTCATTTTGTTTAGTTTTTAATTATACTCAAAGATAACAATTAACATCAAACACACAAAATTATTTTCATTGTTTATAACAATAAGTAATCAAATGTTAACTTTTAACATTGTTAAATAATGATGCAATCTGTAATTCGTATATTTAAAGGATGAGGAGAGCCGCCAGAATTGATGCTAATCAAAGGATAATTGTAAAGGTATTGAGATTAATGGGTTATTCTGTTGCAATTACATCAGCAGTTGGTAAAGGATTCCCGGATATCGTTGTAGGTACAGGTAAAAAAAATTTTCTATTTGAAATTAAAGATGGTAATAAATACGCATCTCAACAAAAGCTGACAGTTGCAGAGCAAGATTTTTCTGATAGTTGGAAAGGTCAATATCATGTAATCACTTGCCTTGATGATGCTATCAAGATAATCAACTCAACAGATTAATCTCATCCCAGAACTCGGAATCAATTTGCTTTATCTCACCGTTTAACCGTTTCATTTCAGCAGTAAATACTTTTAACTCTTGTGCAGTAATATCAGTTGCGTCAATCATTGGAGTAAGGTTATGCATCTTTTTTAATCTCATATCAACCCTTGCTCTGATTGCTTCATTAGTGTAGTACCTTGAACGATATGCGTTGTCTTTAGTTCTCATCATTTGATTCCGTTTAGCATCTTGTAATTTAGTAAATCTTGATAAACTTTGCCACTAACTGTGTAAAGAGTTTTGCAATCTCTGCACATCAAATTGAATCTCTGCACCCCTGTGGTTGTCGTGTATCTTTTGCTTAATCCTACGTTGTGCGTTGCACACTCTGGGCAACTGCACTTACCTTGCCCCATAAGTACACCGTAATGAGTTTTGTTTTTGGTTATCTTGTTTAGTTTCTCAAATACTTTCTCCAGAATCACAACATCATTATCACAGTACTCAATCATCTTGAGCAATGCAGACCTATCATTTTCAAGACACACATCTTTCCACAAATCAAATCCACCTGTATCTGTCTTTGCACCTAATCCAAAGTATTGTGCAATGTAGTCTAACTTATTACTGTTCATATATAGACAACTCTTTGCCAATTTTAGAGTATCAACTGTCCTGTAATTCACTTGAGTTTCAATGCCATGAAATAAGCATCTCGTCTTTATCCATTTAATGTCAAACCTATCACCATTGTGAGCAACCATCTCATCAGCTTTGTCCATCTCTTTGATAAACTTCTTGAGGAGTTTCTTGTCGCATTGTTTACGTCCCCAGTCAACATGATGCACATCTGTTTCACCTTCCCACTTCCAACTAATGCAAATGATTTGCCTCTCTTTAATTATCTGATTAGGTCTGATTGTTTTATTCCATCCGCAACTGAAATCTGCTATTGTATTAAATGACGTTTCAATGTCATAAAATAACCGTTTACGATTTGTCATATTTTTCCTTGTGATATTTCTCAATTGTACGTGCGCCAAAATATGCACCGTTAACCGCTAATGCCAACACCTCAAATACGGTAATGTAAATTGAATCTATTGAAACACCAAGAGCATCCATCACCACCAAGATTGTGAGCAATATCCAAGTATAAGCAAGTACAACCGGGCGAATAAGTTTAGGCAATTTTAAATCTTGCTGATTGTCTGACTTCCATCTGGCACTAATTTCAGCTTGTTCAACCTGCTCAATCTCCAATAACTTGTACGCAAATTCCTTATCATACTCATCCAATGTATCATCATTATCTAACAGATTTTTGGCAATACCAAGCACACCGTTATCTGGCAATACATCGCCAATTACATCAAGTATCTTTGGCGCTTTGTCTTTCAAGAACGTACCAACGGCAGTATCTTTGAATTTCTTTCTGCCCCTCCTATCTTTACGGCTCACGGATTCACAATTTTAAACTCCTCTAATCCTGTCAATCTGCAATCAAGATGCAACCACGTTGGAGTATGTTCGATGTTCTCAATGGTTGATAATCCAATACCAAAGTATTTATCTTGATTGTGCAGAATAAAATCATATACTTCTTTAATACTCATCCCTGCGAACTTGCAATCAATGGCTCTGCCATATTTATGCTGCGAGTACTTTGCGCCAATCTTAGAGCCTTGAGTACGCAACCCGGATGATTTGTATTGACCGCCTGTCATATAGTTATTGATGGTTATTGGCACACCTAAATCATCCCTTAACTCTTGTGCAACTGTTATGATTCTATGGTCAATAAACCAAAGAGCATTAGCACCAAACTTGTTGTGATAATCTGGATGCACAAATTCATCTAAATGAAAGTTATCTGTAATCCTGTATCTCATCCAAACATAGATTTTATAAAGGTTGAAATGCTAACCGCAGCAGTACCAATCACTCCCCATTTGAATTTATTTAAATCCTTAACGTCTTTCTCAACGTTGGTTAACCTTCTGCCTTTATCCTCTAATTTTTGCTCAACAACTGCCAGAGATGTTTTCATCTCAATCTGATTATCAAGTATCTTATCTAACTTATCCATTATACTTTTGGGATTACACAAGCATTTAAGTTAATTGCTTGTCTGATTGTAATGTCAAATACCCATCCAACAAGATTGTCATCAAACCTTTCGGTGAATGATGTGCCTGTTGATGTGCCTTGATTATAAATTCTTACTGCGTTAGTTTTAAACGATGGCTCAATCTGTAGATAGGCTAAAAAGTCTTGATAGATTAATAGTGTATTTGACTTGATATTGTTTTCAATAGTTTCCTCACCATCTTTGTCGAACTCAATCCCTGCAACAACTATCTGAAAGCTATAATCTAACTCACCCGGAGAGAATGTTGCACCATTATCAGACACCCAAAACACAGGGTAATTACGGTAATCAAACTCACCTGCTTTTGTTTTCTCAACCAATTCCCAGAAATCTCCATTGCCAAAATAATTGATTTCATAGTGAGCATCTGCAAACTCTTTGAAGATGGTAATCATCTGCAAGTATGTTATGTGCTTAGTCTTTATTGCCATACCGTTTCTTAAAGTAGTTTAATAACTCTTTCTCTGATTTACCCCACTTCCATTTCTTTTGCTTAGGAATTGCTTTCCCAATATCGTGCATCTTTTTTACCATAATACTTTTTAGCTTGTCCTAAATATAACCCTGTTCGTGCAGCAGATTTCAATGGAGATACCTCACCGCCCTCATCATTCGTACAGTACTCTGGAAACAATGATGTGTTACAAGTCAAGTAATCAACCATCTTCATACCGTAAAAGTCTGCTTTGCGTTGTGCTTTCTCCATCAAGAAATTCAATTCTTGGAATGATACTGTTTGACTGTTCTCACTATTCTTTGTAGACGTTCCTTTGTTTCTAATCTTATAATTATTCATGTAGATGATGTCATGCTCTGTCCACTTAACCAAAGTATTCACAACATAATCATTCATCAATGTCAAGTAATCACCTGTTAATGTACCACCAATTATCTTAGTCTTTAATGCTTCATAAAGTCTTGTACCTAATAATGGCTCAATGTACATTGCTTGTGCATCTTGAATTGCAGCAGTCAATACTTTTGCGCTTACATTATCAGATACAACACTATTGCTTTTAAAATAATCTTCTGTAATAAATAGTACTTTTGCCATTGTTATTGTTTCTTTCTAATAATTGTTTGTTGCCAGATATGCCTGCACCACGGTGTGATTCTATTGGTTGTAGGATTATTGTAATACCCACCACGATAATTAAACACCGGGAGTCCCATGCCGTTGCTCAACTTGGTATCAATCTCTTGCCTTGAGTACAGTTTCCTTTGCGCCATCATTGAGATGCAGAAATTTCTTGAACGACCTTTCAGCGCAGGTGCATCAGAACGCAACGCATATCTGTATGCAATTGATAACTGACTTTTCGCAATCTCTGCAACCGTATCTTCACCATCTTTTGTCACTTGCCTTTCAACTAATCCATTTGCATCAGTCACAATGTTCAATGCACCTGCCTCTTGCAGTTTTAACAACGAATCATTAACAACATCATCCGGCAACTTCAATGCTCTTGAAAGGTCTTTAATTGATGCGTTAGGATTGTTCTGTACTTGCTCAAGAATAGCCATATCTGTTGCTGATAGATTAGGTATTGCAGCGAACTTGTGCAACTGCTTTTGTGCGTTATCATCCTCAATTAGAAAATCCTCAATGCTCGTGCATTTCAATTCTTTCACAGATAGAATCTCATAATCTGATTCGTCAACTCCGCAACTTTCAAAATGAGATAATATAGTTGATTCAATCTCATCCTCATTTGCAAATTCACTTGTGGTTGTGGTTGTAGTTCTTGTGACCTCTCCAACATCTGGCAATCCAACTAATGCTCTAATCTCTGCAACACTCATGTTGTCAAGTACCTTTGTTGCAACCAATGGTGATATCATTCCAATTGCCTCTGCAACAGGATTTGCACCACCTTCAATTACATCAAATCCCATCATTTCACGTATCTCCTCTTGAGTAAGATTAGCAATCATTGTTGCAGTATCTAACTGCGCACCAATTGGCTCTAATGGCTTAATCTCTAATATTCTTGGAATACCATTCACAGAGATAATTGAGTTGAATATAACCTCTTGCTGCTCTTGCTTTGGAGTTGCGTACCTTGATTGATAAGCAGCTTGTGCAATTCTCATCTCATCAGCATTGTTACTCAATCCGTTCTGCCCTTCTTTCCAACCAAACAGTATTGGATTGATAACCCGGTGAGCCACTAACAATGTACTGTCGATTCTCTTTTCCAGAACTTGATACATATCAGATATGTTACTCGGTGTGATTGGTTGAACCTCAACACTTCTGTCTTTTGAATCCGAGAAATTGAGCAAGAATTTACCTGCGTTATCTGTACCGCTGAACTTATCTTCAATCATTCGTTCCAACTCCTCAGCTTCTTCATCAGTTGGAATGCCGTTGTTAAAACTCAACATCATGGTAGGTGTGAAACCTCGCTGAATAGCAGATAAATCAAATTGAGCCAATTCAAAATCAGCTTCAATCATTGGGACTGCCGGGAGATAAGTTGGTAAAGGATAGACTGTTTTTGAGTTTGAATTGTCAACTGCTAAAATCTGCTTACCACCTTTCTCATTGACGTTAAACGCAGGTATCATTTCGTAATCATCATTGCCTTCTGGCTTTCTGTTACTCCAATCCTCTGTAATGTAGAACATGGATTTGTCTGCATTAGTTCTGACATAACGAAAATCAATGTAATTAACCTCTGCAATTTGTGTGTTGTCTTTACTCCAAATTAATTCCAAATAATAACCACCATACAGAACATCATCAAAGTTAATCTGTCTTGAAAGTTTGTTTAATGTTTCATCTGGATTAGGTGATGCAATAAACAATTTTGCTTGTGCCATTGCTTGATTGGTCACATTCGCTGATTGGTCAACACTCCATCCTCTGCCATTTATAAAATCAACCTTACCATCAACCAATGCACGATGCTTTGCACTTCGATTATAAAGGTCAAGCAAGTACTGCGGATAGTTGTTTCTGTAATCCCTTTCAGTACCAAAACAGATGTATTCTTTGTTTCTCTCCTCTTTAATAGTTGGAGGCTTTGCATCTGCAAAATTCAATGAAATGATATTGTACTTTTGTTTTAACTTATCCATTTTTAAATTCCATATTTTGTACTAAAAAAATTATGCAGTTGCGTTAGTTCTGTTGGCGTAACTTCTTCCCATTTTATAAAAATTGATGCAATATAGCCATCAAAATACTGACCGCCAGAAAAGCCTTTACCTAACCACATCTGACTGAAACTATTTGCGCCCACATCTGTATCAGCATTAAAAACGATTTGAGTACCGTTTTTATAAAAGTTTCCTAAAGTACCGCTTTCTATCATTGTCAGATATTGCCAATCAGCCGTAACAGTACCCCATATAATTTGCTTAGTAGTATTACTTAAATCCCTTTCAAAAAATTGATATTCTGCACTTGCTAACCCTCTAAAATTCCTATAAAAAGGTTTGTTACTTGCAGATTCAGTAAACACCCACGGCGCACCTGCGTTTACAACTACATTAGGTTTCATCACAAAAATAATCGTTGCAGGATTATCGGGTAACGGTATTCCAGTAGCTAAAGTATTATTTTCTAAAAAGTCAGATGTAAACTCTATACCGGGATAACCGTTGATTTGGTTAGTTTTGTACTGTGGTCTAAACCCAGAATTAGTTTGGGCGAATGTATGGTTGCTATCTTTTAAAACCGCAATGTTTTGCCCGTCTGTTGGCGGAGTTGTTTCCGCAATATCAGTAAATAATCCACCTTCCGAATCCCAGTAAAATTCTGGATTCAAATCAATAGGATTGAATGTAACATCAGCAGAGTAATATGTAAACCGTTTACTCATTAAAATGTACCTGTGAGTTTATAGTTTCCTGTTGCCGTTGCAACTGTTCTCTTGACATCTAAAGTATCTGATGCAGACAACACTAATGGACTGCTGAATACTGCATATGCACCACCGTTTACGCTTAGTGTGATTGTGCCACTTGCACCATCATCCGAAATGCTTGTAAATGTCCCGGCATTATCTGAATCAATAATCAACTGTGGCATATCTGCAATTGTCGCTGCAAACAATCCTTTTAAAAATACATCATTTGTTGATGGAGTTGCAACTATGTTTGTATTAGCAGGCGTTGGAATAACAGTACCATCTGAATCTGTGAATGATATATCTGGAGCAGTAAAGGTTGTTGCTTTTGGAATCAGCTGCACAAAGCTTAAATCACTATTCTGATACGTTGCATCTGTTGTTGGCGGAGTTGGCGCAATGCCCTCGCTATCAAAAACACTCCAAAATGCTACTTGTGGTGTAGGTGTATCATAGAATGTATATGTAGTTGATTCTCTGTCACCATCAATCAAGCACCTTGATTTACCACTTTCCAACAAGATAACACCTGCATCATTTGGTGATAAGTTCGTTGTGCTTGTCTGCTCGTATATGTTGTACGTAAAATAGCCAACAGGCTCAAGCAATATCTCTGCATTGAGATTATCCGGTGATGCCGTTTCTGTTATCGTGAACTCATTGTATCTTGATGGATAAGCAGATGTATCTGCTGCAATGCAAGTTGTAGATATCAGAGATTGGTCACTTATCATCTCAATCAAATACGTTGGCGATGCCAGAGTACTCAATTCAGCCAATGATGTTCTGATTACATTTACGCTATCTTTACGAAATATCAGCATCCTTGTCCTCTACTTTGTCAGCTTTTTTCTTTGATTTCTTTTTTTCAAAAACATCGAATCCGTATGCTTTTGAAATCTTGATAAATGCAGGTGAATCCTCAACAAAGAACTTGCTGCCCTTATGAACAATTGTACTGCCAATTAAATCCTTTCTAATCTTCATGTGTTATAATATAAACTATTTCAAATTTGTCAAAAACAAAAAAAGGAGTACAGTAATGCACTCCCCTCTTTGATGAACGATGGAAAAAAATTAAGCTATTGTCAAACCTGCAATAACTGCTGCATCTACTTGGTACGAATCATGACTACTTTTGGCAAGTAGGTTGATTGAATACTGATTGGCATCACCAAATGCAGTACCCGATGAACTTGTATTCGTTCCTGTCTTGTGGCATCCTCTCTCATCTCCAATGAAGAAATAGTTTCCTTCAACAGTTTCAACAATTGCACACAATCTCTGGATTGCTAATAGATGTAATTCAGCAGACTTTGCTGATTCCATTTTGTTTAAAGTAAACGACAAATTCACATCATAAAATAATGAGTTGTTTTGTACGTTTTTATTTTCAGTTGATTCAAGTAATCCTGTCTCCTCTTGCAAACTGTACTCATACCACGTTGATGGTGAGCCTGTATCTGTTATTGCAGAAATGAGATAAGATGCTTGTGTTACAGATACCAATTCTGTATATGGTAAAAGGAGAACCCGAACCAATCCACCTGCAGGTGCAGAGCAATCATAAACCGGGAAACCTTGAGTTAAAGCACATGGCATATCTTCTAAATGTTTTTAGCATTAGGAGAGCATTGCACTCTCCCTTTGCAGTTTATAATTTAATTAATTAGGGTACTAATGTGAATTCTGTTACCTCTGCCGGATATGCGTAATTCGTACCGCGTTTGAAACTTGACGAACTGCGTACCACTCTGTCATCTTGAGAGTACCACATTTCAAGACCATCAGAATCAGACATTGCATCCATTCCAATAAACATATTAGATGCTCTTGCTGCAACGATTCTATTAGTACCTGTCAATCCTACACTTGCACATATTTTCATGTTAGAGCCGGGTAGTATCATCTCTCCTGTTCTTGCTGCATCATCAGAAACATAATGAAAGAAATTGTTATCAGTAATGTTAACAATCAATTTCCTGTATGTATCCCAACCGCAAAAAGCAATCAAATCATCTTCATTTAATAATGCCTCTGGAATTGATTCATATACTCCTTGAAATACATCAAGAGCATTGGCATTTGTGATTCCTGTTGCAACTGTGATTGCTCCCGGATTGCCATCAACTGCTGCGCCACTATCATCAATCACTTTTAAGAAACCATCATAAAAAGAATTGTTACCAACACCTGCTGCTATGTTACCTTGCCAATCTGCTACTTCTAAAGCATTCTGCAATCTCTCCATTTTAATTGAAACGTATTGTGCAGGTATGTCAGCCTCTGAATAATCAGAACCTGCTGACAATAACAACTGTGTCCACTTTGCCTCTAAGTCTTTAGGGCATAATGATTCTTGAATCTTAATGTCTGTGACAGTTATATTTCTCTGTGTAAATGTTGTTGCTCCAGATGCGTTGAATGCACAATCATCATCTTGAAAAACTACTGTTGAATCAAACAACTGCAATGCAGCACTTGATTTAATACCCGGTTGGATTGTTACTTTTGTTGCAGTAACACCTTGTGCTACGGCAGGCAATAACAAATCTTGACTTGATTGGTCTACGTAATCGACCAATGAACTAATTACAAAACTCATACTATTTTATTTTTTTTAGGTTTTTGATTTTACTTAATTTTTGCTCAAATGTTAACTCCTCTTTTTTAAAGGCATTCAATCTTCTTTTTTTAGTTGGCTCAACTGATGGCTCTTTTGCAAATTCCTCAAGAGTAGCAATTACTTTTTTCTCAAACTCCTCGTTTTTGATAATTGCATCAACAATTTTTGATTCTAATTCTGCAAACTTTCTCTCAACTTCTGTTCTTTCGATTACAGTTTTTGGAGTTGGTGCAGTTGCAGTTGGCTCTGCTGATTCCATTTCTTCTTCAACCTCAACTTCTTCTTCAACTTCTTCGGCAACTTCTTCTTCTTCTGTTGCGATGATTTCAGTAATTACACCACCAACTGTGATAATCTTCTCACCACTTGCTAATGTATGCTCTGCATCTTCTGCTGCAACAATTCCATCCTCTGTCATTACACTAACTGATGCACCTAACTCAATTGCCGGTTCGACATTAATTATTGTACCATCCTCAAGTTGAGCATCAACAAACTTTGATTCTGTTGATTCTGTTGGCTCTGTTGATTCCGTTGTTTCAACAACCTCGTCAACCTCATTAAAGGCAATCTTTTTTAGTGCCTCAATGTTGTTTTTTAGATTTTCTCTAATATTCATTTTCATGATTCTTTATGTGTTAAAATATAATTAAAATTCACTCTGTCAAATTTAGCCATTGATAGCATCAATTGCTGCGTCGATTATCTGTTCATCAGTTGGCATTGCATCAGCTTTCGCAAACATACCCTCAACAGAAAATCCTCTGTAAGTACCTTGCTTGATGTCATTCCACAACTCATCATTATCAACTCTCATCGATACAAACCAACTGCCATCTGGTGCATCCTTAAATCCATCTGGTGCATTGATACCTCTGTCTTTGTCAATAATCAAACTCTCAAAAACATATACATCATTTACCTCTGATTCGTGCATCAAGTTAATTTCTGCATTTAATCCTTGTTTCATGAACTTGTTTACAATCTTCTCAATTGTTGGTTTACGAAATAAAACATAATGCTCACCATCTTGTTGGTCATATCTGTAAATCGGAAGGTCTGAAACCATACAATATCCGGATGCAATCCGTTTATCTTCATCAGCAACTTTGAACGCCAATGGCTCTGATTGTTTAAATGTTTGATATTGCCTCATTATGGCAGGTTCGTCCACGATTGCAATCATTGAAACCCCGGAATCATCTTCATCATCAATAACCAATTCAAATACTTTCTTATCCATAACTTAAAATATAATTCAATTAATAACTGTCAATTTTAAAATGTTGCTGATTCAGTAACTGCTGCAACTGTGTTCTGTGTGTTGGTGATATCCGTTTCAACAACAACTACTTGAGTAACATTCTGCTGCTCTTGGTCAACAAGAGATGCAGTATTACTGATGTTATTTATTGGCACACCACCTGCACCTGCTGATGCACCACCGCCACCTGCTGAACCAATTGAACCACTTGCACCGCCACCAAATTGTGCAGACTTAATCTTGCTGATTTGTGCAGCAGTTGTTGCAGCCAATGATGCAATCTGTACAACTTTGAAAACCGTTCCAAACGGGTCTGGTATTGTTGATGGAGTTGATAAGATACTGACAACACCTTGAGCAGCAGATATCAATGCTTGTGCAATCTGTATCTTTTTACTCCTTTCAAATGCTTTCCGTTCTAATTCTGTTCGTCTGGCATCACCCTCTTTTAATCCTTTAATTTGATTAGCAAGTACCAAATCATTTAATGATGATAATCCATCTGCAAATTCTGATGCAGTACCTAATCCTTCTTGCGTTTGTTGAGCAGTTAATTCTTTACGTTCTTGTTGATACTTCTCCCAAGCCTCTGCACTTGCCTCTGCTGCCTCTCTTGCTGCTCTAATCTCAATGTCCTTTGTGATTTCAGCAGTTGTTTGAATTGTCTTTAATCCTTCAATTCTTGTATCAATTCCTTGTTGAACTATTTTCTGCAATTCCTTTTGAGAATCTTTTAAGAATTTATTGGTTTTAATTCTTGTTAATTTCTCTTGCTCTGTTGCTTTCTTTTTAGTTTCTGTTTCTGTTTTGGTTTTATCTGTAACCTCTGCAATGACTGCGCCCTCTTGCTCTTTTACTGCAATCTTGTCCTCTGTTGCTTTAGTTAACGAATCAATAATTGCAATCTCTTTCTCTGCTGCATCAATGGCATCTTGTTGTTTTTGATTTGCCACCTCTCTTGCAGTTGAACCGCCTTGTAATGCACCTGTGATATCACCTAACTTTTGTAAGAATGTATCTGATTGGTCATTCTGTATTCTTGTTTGCTCAATCTCTGCAACTGCTTTGGCTCTGAATGCCTCTGCTCTTAATGCCTCTAATGCTTCAGCCTCTGCCTTTAATCTTAATAAATCAATATTCTTTTGCAGAGCAATATTAATATCTTCAATGCTTGATTTTTCTGCATCAATATTAGACAACAACTCCGGATACTTATCTTGGAATTTCTTGACCTCTTTGCGTTTCTGCTCTCTGGATAGTGTTTCATCTTGTAACGTCTTGCTCAACTTATCAGCAGCAGACAACTCATCATTAATTGATTCAATTGCTTTTGATTGCGCCTCATTTGACAACTGTTGTTCTCTTGTTGTCTTGCCTAATGCAATTGCTAACTTATCAAAATTGGCAACCAACAAACCAACGCCCACAACCAACGCACCAATACCTGTTGCAACAATAGCAGTCTTTAACGCTTTGAATCCAATGGTTGTAGTATTCACAGAACCTGCAAATAATTTCTGGACAGTTGCAGCAGTTGCAGTTGCTTTGGCATTAAGTTCTTGAAATACTGCTTGTGCTTTAGTTGCAATTGATAGCTTTCGCATTGCAATAACACCATTCGCCAAATCTCTCAATCCGGTTGTCAATGCCAATGCACCTGCTACTTTTGCTAATGTCTTTTCAAGCTGCTCTGATTCTGCACCGAACAATGCTGCTGCACCTTCTGCCACCGCAAATCCACCTGCGATACCAACAATTGCATCACTCCCTGCAGTTAACTTTTGCTCAAAATCTAATGCTTCAAATTGCAACTCAACATCTTTGATTGATGATTGTGCTTTCTGCAAATCTCTGTTAAGTTCATTGAAACGTTTTGAGCCTATTGGCTCACTCTCAATCAACTGCTTTAACTTCTCAACTCTCTCCTCTAAACCGCCAATTGAGTTTTCAGCTTTGCCCGTTCCTTCAATATCAACTTTAAATACTATGTTCTTTTGTACTGCCATTATTCTCTTATTACCACTTGCCAATCCGTTACTCTCATGTTGTCATTTGAATCTGTATTCTCAACATAAATTTCTATGTAATCATTTTGCACCATCAACACACCGTACACCAAACTGATTGCACTATTTTTATTCGCATCAACCAATGTTTGAGAACCTGCCAACTGCACCCCATTCTTATAAAAATAAAAGACATAATCATCAGAACCACCGCCTTGCTTGTCGTAACTGACTGATGCGTGTAAACTCACGTAGGCTTGTTTGGTTCCTGTATAAGTACAACGCCCGGCAGTACTGACTGTGTATCTTACTGATGCTTGTAATACTGCACCGCCACCTGTATTGACAACAGATGGCACATTTTGAGTCAATGATGTATTGGTTGTGTTGCCGTTCAATGTCATTACCACACCGCTTGTACTGTTGAGTAATCCTTGATTTGATTTTACATCATAGGTCAAACACTCTATATTGCTATAACCGCCTGTCAATGGATTAGGAAAGAATTTAAACCCGGTTATCAGATTAGCATCTACAAATGTATTGGATGAGATTGTTGCAAATCCTGTTGTGCTTAATGGATTTATTTTGATGCCAGACTGACTGACTTGAGGATGCAGTATGCAGCCACTCATCTGGAACGCCCCCACTCCAACACCTGCGCCATTTGGCAATATCTCAATCATACTTGCAGTTGCATAACCGCCCGGAGTTGGTAATGTAGATTCATCAAACCATCTGATAAATTCACATGATGAAATCTCAAGTTTAGATGTGTTTAAAACCTTGATTCCAAAGTTAGGTGCTTTAATGTAAAAGAACAATGAATTCTGTATATCAATTAAATCAAACCCCTCAAATGATGCAACGTCATAACACCCTCTAAATTGACAGTTAACAATCGTCAGTATCTTATCTCTACCTGCATTGAAAGCTGTACCATCATAATTGTCTGCTTCAATCACAACAGAGCCTGTGTTATTTGCACTCAAGTAGATTCCTGTTAAATCAAAATCAACATCTGTGATTGTCAGCATTGTCGTACCACTTGCACCATCCCAGATTAATCCATCTTTGTTTCTGTCAAATCCAATAATAGCAGAACCACTATTGGTCACAAGTCTTGGAGTTGATAACGTAATCAACCCTCTGATAAAATAAGTTGTGTTAGCTGCTAATGTTGTCGGTAAGTCTGATGCTTGAACCACCTCAACAAAATTAGTACCATTAGCAAAAGGAGTAAATACAGGCTTTGGAAAGGTTGTAATAACCCAATTAGAACCATCATACATAATCTCAATTGTATCATCCTCTGCATACAAATATGCGTACTGATTGCCATCAATTGTCTTTGCACCTGCGTTAATTATCACAATGTTATTGCTCACAAGTTTCTTAAATGTGAACTTCATGCCCGGATAGTAATCAGCTTCATTGAACGACAAGACAAATGTTATATTGTTGCTTGTTGTATCTGCCAAATAATATGTTGTGTTTGCATCTGTGTTGTTATTTGCTGCATCAGTTAACACAACCCGATTCCCTGCATCATTATAATTAAACCTTTTAATATCACCATCAATCAGAACTATATTGCTCTCCTTTACTGTGAAATTATCTCCAACAATTACCACATTCTCAACATCTCCAAATACTTGATTGCCATTACCAACAATCAGAATCTTATCAGCAGATGAATCAACAAAATTGTCTTTACCTAATATGTTTATTCGTTTGCTCATCTTGTGTTATTATCTTTAAATGGTTGGTCAAATGTTGGCTTTGTTTCTGTATCAACACCGCCTGTCACATCACCGATGCCACCATTTAGAACAGAACTCACATCAGCGAAATCAACAATATCAGCCAACTTAATAAATACACATTTTGTCAATTGCTTATCAACCGGATTGTAATCCATCACCTGCTGCAATCTGTAATAACTGCCGTTAAAGTAGTACTGCTTTTTGAATGATAATTCATTGATGTCAACTGCATTTAAATTAAAGTAAGCAGTTACAATCTTACTATTCTCATTGCTAATCTCATTGATGTAATTGAAATAATAACGATTCACAAGACCTGCAATGGTGATGTAAGTTGTGCCATAATTACCTGTATAATACACCTCTTTTGTCAATCCGAAATTGATATCCAATGATGGTAGATATGGATTGTCTAAATGACCGGAATAAGCATAATCAATCCGAGTAACATTAGCAATTAAATTGCTTTGATGAACCCAACTGTTATTGGTTGACAACAAACCACCGTAATACAATATCCTTGTGTTATGAGCAGTCTGCACCTTGTTGTTATTGCTATCATTTTTAAATATCTCTGGATAGATTCTATCATTATCAAAATCACCTATTAATGGAGTTGGTGAAAATGATAATTCAACCTTTTTAGTTCCCTTTAAAAATTCATTGTCTAATATGATTCTCCGATATCCATACACCTCATCATACGTATCTTCATACAAAGCATTGTAGTAGTCTTTGTCAGCTTTGTAACTAAACTCAAAATCCCTAAACTTCAATGCGCCTAATGGCTCAATGAGAATATCATTTAATGTATCTAACTTACCACTCCAATCAACCACCTCTGTTGTATAGAAATCATCTCTCGGCTCAATGTCTAATACCTTTGGATTCTCTCTCTGTGGTTGAATATAAAGATTGTGCATATTGATAATGCTCTTGAGAAATTCACGTTGCTTAATCTTCTCTGGAATAACATTGTTCATGTTAATGGCGTTGCCCTCATACAGATTTCCGGGTACAGGAATCAACCTTAAATCTGATGCTCTGATATTTAACTCAACCTCGCCTGTATATTTTGTACTTGGAGTTGCAGCATCTTCAAATAAATCATTTGGATTAATAACAACACCATCCTCAAGCAGCACATAACTAACTCTCAACTGCACCGTATCACCTGCTGCCAACTGAATGCTATTTCTTGAAACAATAACAACTGATGCAGGGTTAAATGAACCCGGGTCATATTCAGCACTCGGTGGAGTTGGATTGATTGCCGTTGTATAAGATGTTGTAAAAGGATTGATTGGTTTAATTGCCATCCTTCTTTCGTTTACAGTCACTCCATTAACTAACAACTCTAATCCAATTTGCGCCTTACATATTGCATTGACAGGCACACCGGGAGTATTGCATAAAAACAAAGCATTGAAATTAGATTCACCTATTACATTGTACTCACCGCTTTGGTTGATTGTGATTGTGTTTGATGATGGGGGAATGCCAGATTGATTCAAATTGTCTTGCACAACCGTATCAAAATCAACAGGGGGATATAAAGGAATCAACTCGCTACTGATAGACGTTCTTAATAGTGTGTTAACTGTTGTTGTATTGATGATACATTTTCTATCCTCAATTTGTGTTCCTGTTAATTTCAACTCACCATCTGATGGTATAATCAAACTCTTGAAATAAGTTGAATCAAAGAATGTTGAATTGTACTCATAACCTGCTGCTGCAAATATCTTATCAACATAAGTCTTTGCATATACCGATGGAAAGAACTCTGTTACTTGCCACTCATCCTTATCCTCTGAATAGCCATAATCAATCATTGGATACACATAGCCATTGCCTAATGCAAAAGGTACAGGTACACCACCCTCAATAATTGATGTTGCCCAACTATCTTGCTCATTGCGTAATGTCCAATCATGGTTAAATGTGCTGATGTCTAATTCATTTAATAATGCCTCACCGATATCATTAAACAGATTTGCATTTCTGCCAAAGATATTCACTTCATAGCTGATGCAACCATCCTTGATATTCACTTTTTTGAGTTGCAGATATCCATCAATTAACTCAACTGAATTGACTGCATAACTCGCACTCACTCTAATATTGGGATTGAATGATGCTGATGAATGAGTTAAATCAATGTTGACGTTGTATATGTGTGAAAATAGTTTGTTAATCTTTTCACTTCCGGGCAAGTTGATTGTCTTGGAATAATCTGCTTTCCTGTTCTCTGGCTCTGCAATATCAGCAATCAAAAAATTGAGAGCAACTGCAACATCATCCGTTAACTCAACTATATTATTATCAATAAATAACTCTTGTCTATCCATCAGAATTGTTGTCTATCAGAATCAATTGCATAACTGAAATCAATCTCTAAATTGAATAACTCATCTCTGTCCTCATATTTAACATCGTATGATGATTGCTGAATGTTAACCGCATTGTATGCACCATCAATCTCAAGGTAAATATCTTGTGATGAGAGCATATCTTTCAACCATTCTGATTGCTCACCTGTAATCCAATTGCTTGTCAGCTTTGTGATGCGTTTCTCTTTAACCCAATAATCAAGATTCTGTCTGTCACGTTTTGAGTATCTAACAATACCGGGTACAGTTACCACCTCTGGCACTTGTTTCATCTGTTGCCTCTGAACCTCATATCTGTCCTTTGATGATAACTCAAAATCAAAATAATCATAACCACCTAACCGATTCAACCAATGTACTCTGATTGGCTCATTGCAAGTATCAACAATGTTGTATGTGAATACTTCTGTCGTTCCTGTTGACAATGTTGCCTCAACAGTATATGATGTTACTGCCGGAATTATAGGAGGCAGCACAGGTGTGCCAACATAGTTGGCAGGTGCAATGTCATTTATCGAATCAACTCCACTTGCAAATATATAGTAGTTAGTTGCAACCAATGCAGTTGTCACTTGATACGTTTGGAATAGTACACCACTTTGATACGTCTTGATTGTTAGGTCTGTTAATGTAGTACCCACATCAAGCATTAAATGCAATGCACCACCACCTGCAAGAATTGTTGATTGCGTTCTTGGTGCATCTGTTAAGAACTTTGAATCAAGGTAAGTTGATGGATTGAAATCAACAAAATCTGTATAAGATAATGCACCATTAAATACATAGCTTGTGGCATTGGCAAGATTGGGGTCTTGAAATAACACACCTGCAACCTCATACTCCTCGCCAATCTGTATCTCATATTCTGTAAATGATTCGTTGCCATCAATGATGCCTTGAGTAAATGTTTCAATGTACAGATTCTGTGATACGTAATTCCTTAATATCTTAGATACATCAACCACTAAAAAGTCATTGCCTGTTGTTGGCTCTGCTTTAATCTTATATCGATATACCTGTACTGCATTGATGAATATATCAACCAAGTATTTAAACTGTGGTTGTGCATCATTAGTTGATGAACCTGTCCAGATAACATTGTTGTTAACAGGTACAAAGTTAGATGGTGTATTTATTATTGTTATTGCCATTATTCTTCAAATTGATTTGCAATGTCTTGTGCTAATGTTTCTGCAATCTCCTCATTGAGTTGGTCAATTGCTTGTTCTGTTAATACCTCTGATGCAAAATAAGTTGGCTTAGTTCCTTTCTTTGCAATTTTCCGAGCAATCAGAAACGCCAATGATTGGTCTGTGATATCTGGTCTTTTTGGAATCTTAGTTAATACCCAATGCAATATGCCCTCTCTCTCATTTGTGTATGGTGGATACTTGCCCGGCTTTCTGCCCTCATCAACATAGTACCAATAGTCAACTGCTGAAATCAATCCAGAGATGATGCCACCTTTCTCATCAACCGCATCATTAAAGTTTTGCCCTAATGATTGTCTTAACGTGCCACTATTATTACTCCTATCAGCATCAAGATTCTTCTGCATCAATCTAATGCTTTTGTTAATCCACATTTGGAGAGCATTAGTTGTTAACGGATATTTATCTTGTTGTGCCAATTATCTACGTGCTTTCATTTCGTTCATCTGTCTAATCTTCTCAATATGCTCCTCTTTATCCTTGTAATACAACAACAAATTCAAGAACTCAAGCAACTTCATCTCATAATAAAACCGCCATGTTTCTGGTCTGCTATTACTCATATTGTCTAATGTCACATACCATCCCCATTGTTCAAGTCCTTTGCCACCTCCTGTAATATTGCCTCTGCTTGTGTTAGTTGGCTGCTGCCATAATCGGTCATACTTTTTGTTAATTCGCCCCAAAGATTCCAAAAAAAAAGCGCAATGGGATATGCGTATCTGATGCTCATCTTTGTCCTAATTGCCTCGCTGACCTCTGCAAATAACTCACCGTTGTACTTTCCTTTCTTCCATCCAAATGCTTTTTTCTCATCTCTGATAATAATGCACGTTAGTATCTTGTGTAGATTCTGAATGATAAGAAAATCAGAGTTGTTACACTCTTTTAAGAAATGCATCAAATCCATATACTGCCCACCTGTCATTTTATGTATATCCGTTTCAATGTGATACCTCACTCCATCAATCTTGAATGTATCTGGCATCTCTTTCAGCTTATCAAACTCATTCAAGAAACTCAAATGTTTATTCAATCGCTTGTAATCCTCAATGCTGATTTTCTTGATATCATCCAATGGTTGTCCAGATAACACCGACAACAATGCAGGCACTCTCTCAATTAATGTTGCATCAGATGAAAGCACCGGATACAACTCCGCAAAGTTTCCAACCGTTACTGCATCCCAATCTTTTGGTATCTTAATGTTCATGTGTTATAATATAATTTATTTGCAAGTTGTCACGCATAAAAAAAGGAGTAGCAGAATCAACTGCATACCCCTCTTAAAAACTAAAACAAAACAAACCTTTTAACCAAAGGTTGATACTACAAATATAGTCAATTATCTTACTTTGTACACACCCTTGTTGTTTAATGCCAACTCATTTAAAGCAACGTATCTGATTGCATCCAGACAATGATTAAACATATCAACCGGTTTTCCTGTTGGTCTGTCATTCTTATCCATCGCCCACTTGTAATTTTTAAACTCCTTAATCAAGTTGTGAGAATCCTCTGTGACAAATATTTGAAACCGTTTCAAGATATCAATGCCGTTGTTGATACTGTCCTTTCCTTTCTTTGCCGGAAAGATATTCATACCCATCCGATACATTTCTTCAATTGACTTTGGCTCTGCTGAATCAAAAATGAATTTATCTCTGATGTCTATATCTTTGCTTTTAATTTCTTGTACAATATCTCTATTCGTGCAGCCAACCCTGTGAAACATTTCTCTAAGATAAAGCTGATTCCCTTTACGCCATACCCCGACAATAGTTGTAGGGTCAACAGAATAACCATAATCGCCACCAAAGGCAACAAAATCACACCCACTATCGATGCTACTACATAACTCATAATTTTCATATACTCTCCCTTTAATTACACCGTACTCACCTAATCCATAAATCTGCCAGAATGCTTTGTCAGTTTTCTCTAACAATTCAATCTCTTGCACCAATGATTGTGGTAAATATGTGTTGTGTTTATAATTAGAAACAATGACGTTAACATCACGTTCCTGTTGCTTTCTCTTTTGCTCTAATTCAGTATTAATCCATACATCTTCATCATCCGGATTGAAATCCAAATAAATCTTATTCTCTGTACGAATCAACAACTGAAAGAACTCCTTTCTATAATTTAACTCATTTGCCTCATTGCAGTAAAGTATATTCTGCTTTGAGCCTCTCAACTTTTGCTCATCATCTGCACCAATAAACTGCACAACTCTCTTGTCAAATGAGTATGTTTTCTTAGTCTTGTTATGCTCTACTTGATTGTAATAATCGTTGTTGTTTAATATCTCCTCAAAATCTTTTACAACCGTATTGTCTAATGTTGTTCTGTACTTTCTAACTGTTGACCAAGTACCAACATGACAGAATTGATTGTCACCATAACACCCGGTCATTAGCCACAATGCAGATAGTTGAGCAATTGAATATGTCTTGCTTGACCTTGTGCCACCACGATTAATTACAATCTTTTCAGTTGCATCATAGTTACGTTCAAATACAGGTGTGACATCCATCAATCTCTATTGCGTTTGACGTTGATTGTAATCTCTTGCCTCTGCTCAATTTTCTCTGGCTCATTCATCCCTAACATCTTCGCAAGAGAATCTAATGCACCTTTAGCATCACTACCTTTAAGCAATCCAGAATTAGCCATTGCGTAAATCTTCTCTTTATCATTCTTGGTCAGCTTGTCTTGGTGCATTAATCTCTTAATCTCCTCAAATGTTTCAACCATTCCAATGTATTTCTTGACAATCCAATCTCTGTCAATCTGATGTTTTTGTGCAGTCTGTTGCTTTAACTCATTGACAGTTAGTTGTATGTTAGTCTTTGCCATTAGTTTAGATGCGTTGATTCTTGCCCATTCAGCATCTTTATTTGTCACATCATACGCTTGTCGATACGCCTCTGATTGATTGCCTAATTCAACAACCAACTCTGCAAACTTTCTTTCCTTGATAGTTAGTTCTCTGCTCATCTAATTCAGTAAATAATCATTATCATCCTCAATGTACAGGAAAGCAACGTAATCCAATGAGATGCTATCCAAGTTGATATACAACTCATGCCCTGCACTTTTTGCCTCTTGTATTGTTTTAACTGCTGAATCATTTAAACCTACTCCATTTACTTCATCAATATAGACGTAGCTTATTGTCTTGAAGTAAGCATACAATATCCCATCAGAGCCTACCAATATTCCATCAGCATTGTTGAACTTCCAAACATCATCTTCTCTCTCACTTCTATCATCCACCTCGCTGCTCATTTCTTTTTGCCTCTGCTTTTGTATGATTCCTTTGTTGTGAAATACCAATTGCAAATCCTTTGCATGGCTCTTGATACACATACATTGCAGCCTCTATCTAATTGATTGCCAGAATGTTTTTGATACAAATCAAACAACTCATTGATTTCTTTCTCCTTACCCCTTGTCATGCTCTTTGTTCGCTGATACATGAAAAGGATATCATCGTATTGTTTTAATTTTTGGTAGTAAGTCATAGCTTAAACAGTTTTAAATGCCTCTCAATCCCTTCTGTGAGTATTGGTACGCATCCAATATATAATATAAAATTTTGATTTAATGTCAATGTATAGGCAATCGCCAACCATATTGACAAGCAAGTTGCACACGACAATGGCTTGTAAGATAGCAGAGTTAACAGGATTGCGCCAACGTAGTAAAGATACTTGTGTGCAGTTACTTTCTTGATGAATGATGGCAGGTAATCAGCTATCAGAAATGGAATGGTAGAACAGAACATCAATGCTTTTAACTCTTCCATTTTAAAACATTCTTAATTGCTTAGTATGATGCTCTATTCTTTTACAGGCAGCATTAAAATACTCCTCATCCAATTCACAAGCAGTCAAATCATATCCTAAATTGTGGGCCGCTATTGCTATACTTCCACTTCCTAAATGCGTATCAAGTATTTTGTTTCCTTTTTTAGCGTATGTCATTAGTAACTTCTCATATAATTTAACAGGTTTTTGTGTTGGGTGTATTCTATCTTCAGCACCAGCAATTCTAAATTTCCATAGTTTAGATATAGTTCCAATACCTTCAGATAAAGATGCTATTTCGCACATAGACATTGTAAAGTCAAAAGGTATTCCTTTATCCCAAACAAAAAAACCTTTAAATTGTGGTAGTTGAAAATTGTTTGCACCCCAAATTATTTGCTCTTTACTCACCCTACATAGTTCATTAAAATATTCTTGGCTTGGTCTACCCTCTAAAGTTTTCATAGAACCACTTGCCCTCATATCTTTTGTTGGTTGGTTGCTATCTCTATAAGGAGCGTCTACAATAGCAAGGTCAAAGTGATTATCTTCATACCTTGCCATCAATTCCATATTATCCTCTCGACTTAGTTTTATTTTGTCTGTTATCATGACTTCCATAATTCTCTAAAGTTATCTGGCATTAGTTTCTTGACTCGCTTCAATCTATTGTGCAACCATCCGTAACTAAATGAACCTGCTCCACTCTGTTTCAACTCCTCATACATTTCTTTAAAATTATACTGCACACCAAAATATGCTTTCATTAATCCGATATCAATAGCATCAAAACTCTGATGTTGTTCCATATAGTTAATCACTCTCCTCTGCTCAATGTATTCATCCCGGTTGTAAGTCTGCTGAATGTCATTAGTAAAATGATACAATTCAATGAAATCTTTGTAATCAATTGAATGTGGACAATTGTTTCTGTGTTTCAATCTCTGATAATTATACTTTGAATATCCACTATTGTAATTAATCAACATAATCTTTGCACAATAATCAATCAATTTACCCTCTTTATTTATCAGCATCAATTGCTCTCTGTCTTTCTCAAGAATCTGCACAATGACCTCTTGCAATAATTCATCTTGCTCATCCTTTCGTCTGGTTATCTTCTTGCTCAAATCCATCAGAAAGGAGTACACATCTTTTATTGCTGATTCATAACTCAAAATTATCCTCTAATCTTTTGCACCTTTCTTTTAAACTTCTCAACTCCATTTTGCCCTCTGCCCATTTGTGGCGATATTCTGATGCAGTTGAATAATGTTTTGTTGATTGCTTTTGTAATTCAGATATTAACAGAATTGCCTCAATCAATGTCTGCTGCTCATCCAGATTCTCATGCTCACCTTTGGCTTTTATCCGTTCCAGAAGATGTTGCAATTTAACTTTTGTTGTTAGTATCTTGATGTCCATCAGAATCCTTTTAACCCGGATTTAATAAACAACTCTCTGTGAATAACTTTGTACTTCTGATTGATTAATTTCTGGTGCGTTACATTAAACCAATTGCCGAAATCATTAAACAATCTCATCTTGTAATCAAACGCCTCGCATTGATTATCTACATTCCAACTGATTGCTCTGTCAACAATCTCATAGGTCTTGCCCTGTATCAAGAATATGCTATCCAGAGCAAATGGTAATTTTAATCTAATATCGTTCATGCTTTAAATTTAATCAAATTAATTAAAAAGGTGCATCATGCTCTCCTCTAAACTTATCTAACAAATCATTGTTCATTACTTCCATCTCTGTCTGCACCGGAATCTCCTCATCCTCTGTCAATGGCTCTGCGTATTTCTTAACACCACCGTTTAATATCTCAAAATACTTTCCTTGCTTAATATCATAACTCAATGACGTTGTACCTCTGATGCCGACAATGGCAGGTTTTGCTTTATCAATTTTAATATCAGAACTATGTGAGTCAAAATCTCTGTGAACAATCACAACAGACTTTGCATTGTTGCCCCATTCAGAACCACCTTTCAGTTGATGCATATCTGGCATAATGACCTTACCATCCTTATCTTTCTTTGCAGTCTTTGGATGAATGATGGTGTGAAAATGTAAACCGCTTGATTCAGCTAATTCATTTCTGTTAGATAGTGTTGCCTCAAGCCATTTATCTTCTCTTGAGAATCCATCAGTATCGTGCTTCATGTAGTTCCAGGAATCAATGACTGCGCTGAATAACTCCAACTCATCCTTGTGTTTGACTGCGTAATCCCAGAAATCTGTTGGAGTTACTTGTTTGCTGCGATTGTCTTGCTTTGGATTGTAAATTTTAAAGTAATGCAAGACCTCTGTCAAATGTCTATCAATGTCAGCTATCTCAATCCTGTTCTCAATCACTTGTTTATTACCTTCTGAATCATAATAAAATTCTTGGAATTGCTTACCACTAAACTTGTGCAGCAGCTTTGCAACCACCTCTGCATTACTCCCTGCATCTGGCATATAAATTAAATGCTTATGGTCATAAAACTCTGAACAATTTTTCAATAACTCAAACAATAATTCTGTCTTGCCACTACCCGGATAACCTGTCCAATCTGTGCAACCGCCTTCCTTGATGTTGTAATGAGATGCTAATCCTTTAAAACCACAATAGTAAACATTACCACCACCATTCTTGTAAAGGTGCAGTACCTCATCTCTGATGTCTGCTGCTTCGACTAACCCCATTTTCGTGCCTCCTCTCGCAACTTCTTTCTGTGCGCCTCTTGTTTCTCATAGGCATCCATCTCCTCCTCTTTCTTAAATTCAATTGCACTCTTGTATTCAAACCATTGCTCTGCTGAATTTCGCCAGATAGCACCTATGGCTTTGCCTTTGGTATTTATCCAATCAAGACTGTTATAGTAATTAAAGAATTTATCTGCAAACTTTTCAACATAACCACGTTGATTAAAGTACTCCCTGCACATTTCAATTGTTGGAGCAGCAGTAGTACTACTACTAACAGTATCATTAACAGTTACAGTATCATTAACAGTTACAGTAACAGTATCAGTTATTTTTGTTATAGCATTTTTAACATTGTTATCGTTTGTTATAACGGTGTTATCGTTTGTTATAGTCTTGTTATCCTTCCATCGTGACTGCATCCCCTTTTTACCTGCTGCACTTCGTTTCTGTTTCTGATGTTCCCAATCTTTTAAATCTCTTTTGAGTTGTCGTTTGATTGGCTCAAATGCAACCGAGAGCAACACATCATCCACTTCTGGATTGTTGTCATTGGTGTAGTTAAGAATTAATTTGAATAGTTTACCTGCAACATCATCCGGTAGTTGCTCAACCGTATGAATTAAATCACAGTAAAGTACAAAGGACTTTTTGTTTTCTGCCATTGTTATGTATTTAAAATGTTATGTATTAAAAAAAAAGAATGTGGAAAGGAACATAACACAACCTATTACTCCGATGCCTCAGAAACCACATTACAAATTTAATCAAAATTCTTTGAATAATTTTCTCTTTCAACCTCTAATTTGTAGAATAAAAAAGCACTAAATCCGTTGATGTGTGAATCAGTTGGAAAGAAATACTTCCATCCTTTTGATTTGCCTCTGGCAATATAATAACAGAAAGCAATACCCAATTTTCCAGATGATTTTCTAAAGTTAATTATTGCAGTATGGTCAGATGTTGGTACAACTTCATCAACCTTGAATGATTCGTTGTTGTAATTACCCTCTCTGTCTGTCATGGAATAACGATTTGCAATTACTTGAGCAAACTCATTTAACTCTTTTGCTATTTCACTATTCATGTTGTTGATTTAATTGATTGCCTCTCCTGTTTCAAGTTGCTGATTTTAATGTTTAGATTCTGATTGATATTATTTAACTGTTCTAATTGCATCTTGATACGTCTATAATTGCTCTCTGCACGTTTCTCATCTCTGTACTCCGGGCAATTAATATAAAACATTTCTTTTGCTTTGCTGATTGCATCTGATGTATCTCTCAAGTATTCGCCTAACTTTTGTTTTCTGGCATACTCTTTTGCAATATACATCTCATGCAACAACCCACAATGCTCTGCAATGTAATAGGAATAAACACCAATCTCTGTCTGCAATTCAATGAGTTGATTGATGTCAGTTGATGCAGCTTTCACAGTATCAACTAACACCTCAACTCTTGAAATATCTACAAATAAATCACGCATCAAAAAGGTAATGTATCTGATTCGCTGATGTGCGTTTTTGTAGCATCTTCTAATTCAACAGGCGCATCTTGTTTCAACCCGGTGAACTGCTCTACGTCTGCTTTAAACACTTTCCAAGCAGTTAGATTCACATAGTATTTATCTTTATACTCCGAACCTCTGATATTAAAATCAACCTCAACTGCATCACCTACTTTATTGTATTTAAGAAACTGCTCTGCTTTCTCCTTTACAATATCGAACTTCACATCTTGTGGATATTTCTCATTGGTTGTCAATATGAACTCCACTTTTTGGAATCCAGAATCAAACGTTATTAATTCGCCTATCTGCTTGATAGTGCCTGTACATTTTAACTCACTCATTTTTCTTTTATTTTGTTGGTTTATAATCTTCTTTTTTTATCAATTTCATTCCATAATTATTGATTCCATCTTTTACAATCTCATCATAATTATCAACTCTAATTAATTTATTTTTTTTAAATGGTTTATAGTTTACGTGATGATGCCATCTGTTAAATCTCCAAACTACTTTTGCCACATCTGGATGCTGCTCAACCAATGATTCTGCAAATTCCTTTCTATTATTAGTTTCATTGTACAATTGATTATTACCTCCCTTTATTTTTTGAGTTTGTGATTTTTGTTGAATGAATGCCAAAAATAAAATAGTACAAAATCCATCTTTTAAAACTCTTAAACTTAAATCTGTATCTTCATTAAATTTACCTCTCCATCTGTGGGGAATAGAGTTGTCAATTAACGTGCATGAGTAAACTCTGGTGTTAAGTCTATACGGATTCCATTTTGCTCTTGATTTTACAAAGAAATCATATTCCAACCCTGCCAATGCTATATTATTATATCTATCAACAAAATCCTCTACAATTTTAAATATAGTACCTGAAGATACCTTAACTTGAAGATTGTTATTTAATCTATTAAATTGCTCAATGTTATCATCCATTATCCAATGCCTCTTAAAGCCTTGACTGATTGAATGTTCAAATATAAAATTTCTCGCAGGTACAGAACATTTTGTTAAGTTTTCAAATGGAAGAACTAATATTTTTGATTTGTCAATATGCTTGATATACTGATTAAATTCATTTGATTCTATCACAATTTTAAAAGGTACATTCATTTTCTCTAAACATTTTGCAGTTAATCGACTGTTATACCTGCCTTTTGATGGAATATAAATAGGATATTTAGGATTCATCAATATATATTTTATCACATGCAATTCTGTGTTTCATCTCTGGAAACCATAAACTCTTTTGTTTTGGTGTAATGTTTTGAGATATTAATTTTTTGAAAATACTCACATCACTATCGCATCGAAAATGGATTATAATTTTACGAAAACTTGTTAAGTCTTTTTGTGAAAATTCTGGCATATCTTTCCACTCTTTTTGCCATTCATTTTCTAAATCTGGGAATAGGTCTTGTTGGCTCATCTGTATTCATTTATTAGATTATCAATATATCCTCTGCACTCAATTACCCTTTGATTAATCTGCTCAATCACCTCATCATCTCGCTTGATATCAAACACTTTGATTCTGTATTTGTTAGCAACATTATCGTAATTGTAATGCTTTGCAAATTCATCGTAATCAACTGCATCAGAGAACTTGTATTCTTTCTCAACCAATGATTCTGGAGTATTCATCAAGGTGTAAATCAATTTGTAATGCTTTGCACCTGTGAGATTCATATAACCCTGCGCTTGATAGTAATAGTCTTTATTCGGCACATTGTCATAAAATAATGGAAAGGTTGAAAAATCCCATGAATTTTTTACATCAATAACCAAATCACTATCAGCAAATTTCAAATCCTCACCTTTGATAATTAAATCCGGTGTGCCTGTCATATACTCATCTGTGAAAAACATTTCATTCTTGACTAATCCTTTCATCCCTAAATACTGTGATATGAACTTGATTGATTCATCCTCACACATATTGCCCTTGTCAAGATACTTGGATTGTATTTGCTTTTGTCTGTCGTATATTTTCTCCTTAATCCACAAGTCAAGATATGATTGTGTTGTCTTACTCAACTCACCTTTCTTTCTGGAGTTGGTCATTATCTGTCCAATGGCAGAGCATCTAATTTTGAATGGAATCATTTGTTGCCCCCTCTCTTAAATTCATCTGCTTCATCTTCACCAAATACTTGCAAGGAATAAAATCCTGTCAGCTTCAATACTGCCCTGCTCATGGCACGTTTCTCTGCCATCGCAACTGGGTAACTGTTTGATGTGTTTGATGGTGATGCCTCGCCAAATGTTTCAATTGTCACGTCATCCATCTTTGCGAATGCTTGAATGATAATGTGCTTTGTATCTTGTGAATTAAATTGTAGTTTGTAGCTGATGTAAATACCTGCTGCTGCTTGAATCTTATCAATGCCAGACCTTGTGATTATTGTATAGAATTTGTGCTTAAAATAATCGTCTGATGTTAGGTTGTATTTTTGATACAACGCATTTAATTGCTCTGTTTTTGTCATGTGTTTTGTTTTAGATTAAATTTAATTCGTCTGTGAAATAGTCTAATGTGGATTGATAGACTGATTTATCAATCAGCTTTAATTGATAACCGCTATCACTCCGAAAATAAGAGGAGATGTGGAATGTGTTTAGGATTGATACTTCTTTTCTGGAAAGGTTAATTTCAACTCCCTTACTTGTTGATTTTAGTTTTACAATGCATGTGATTGTATCTTCAAATACTGCCTCGAAATATGCAGGGTACTTTAGTTCTGTAATACTCATCGGTTTGTTTGTTTTAGTTATTCAAATATAAAAATAAATTGTTAATAAATAGATAATTCTGCAATCAAATCTGCATCCTTTTTGTTCTCTCTTTTACGTTTCTCAATTCTTTGTTGAGCCATTACAATCTTGAGATTGATATCATCTAACTCCATTCTGCGAACAATAGCAATGTAATCCTCTCTCACCTTTTTATTGTTGATGCTGAATTGATTTTCAATGACCTTTGCTGAATGCACCACAGACGAATGGTCACGATTAATTAACTCCCCTGTTGGTTTGCATTTGTGGTAATGTCTGACCTTTGCCAGATAGCAATACATCTGCCTCACCTCAATCAACTCTGATAATCTGCTCTTGCTCTTGACATCTTCAATGTCTTGTCCATAGTATGAGCAACACTCTCTCAAAATAATATTTAAATCTAACTTCATTTTGTTTTGTTTTTTAATTGGCAACCATCATTTATTACTGTTTGAACAAAAGGATTTGAGTTAGTTGTTTTCTCTAATGAATACATCCACACTCCTAATGCTTTAAATCTATACAATCCACAATTTTCACATTGTTGTTGCTTAGTAAATCTGTTTGTTTCTAACAACCCCCATTTATGTCTTTTCATTTTACTGTTATTTGTTTTAGTTTATTAATGTAATTCTTGTCTGTTGCGTAACCTCTGTCAGTTAAAAACTGATAGTAGTTACCGCCTTTGTAATGTCGTTTCTGCCATCTCTGATAGTAAGCAATGGAATCTTGCCACGAATCAAAAATCAAGTACT
>WLWH01000544.1_pt1 | contig 30653 bp, 66 predicted proteins | sample 6712741 | NCBI WGS metagenome assembly WLWH01 (sample SAMN12718694, study PRJNA515312) | sponge metagenome | isolation source: marine sponge | host: Mycale hentscheli | place: New Zealand: South Island, Marlborough, Capsize Point | collected 2003-05-01
GTATCCTGTGGTGTACCACTAGTAGTTGTTCTTCTTGGTGTGTCAATATGTAAGATATCATTACCACCTATAAATAGAATCTGATCTATATTAAAACCTACTGACTTATCTAAAAGTCCCTGTACGCCCTCCTTAACACGCTTCACGGCGATGCTAGTATTGTACTCCTCACCCTCAATTGCCTTAGCTAGTTTACCTATGTGCACATCCGCTGGGTCCACTACTAGCAAGTGCCCATCCTTTACCTTATCTCTAGTTATCTTAGGATACTGAGGGGCGTACTCCTTCATCTCGCTTATTATCTCATCCCTTAGCTCCTCATAGGTAGGTTGAGAATTTCCCTTAGCCATTATACTAAAGTGTTTACCCTTATGCCAATAGCTAGATACTGAGTCTACATCTATACCAATCTTTTCACACTCTTCTAGTAGTGCTTGGTTTTTTTGTCTGATATTTTCTCTTGATATTCTCTTGCGTATTGCGTTAACTGTATCGCTCATTCCGTAAATTTCCTTTACCATTGCAGCCGCAGCCATATTACTCTTACCGTGCTTATTAATCAACGATAAGCCATGTTTCATATATTCTTTCATTTTATTTTAAGTTCAAGTAACACATCAATTAATGAATCTATAGACCTCTGAAGGTCCTCTGTTTCTTGATCCATCAAACACTCGTATATATCATCAGCGTGATTATGTATTTGGTTTGTGATAAAATTTACGTAAGCTATTGTGTGTGAGTTATTTATTTTTACTGACATTTGATTTGATTTTTTGCGAAAGGATTCCTTGTACCAAGTATTTCTAATTGGTTTTAAAGATAGTCTGTATTTATTACTCTATCTCTGCAAGGTCTTTAATATCTACCTTAAATAAGCCCTTCTTTTCTGTCTTGTTGAAACTAACCAATGCGTAGTTACTATCTAGGCTTTTTATGTAGATTTTTTTGCCGTTGTATGACAATCTTTTCTTCATTATTTCTTCATTTACATTATTAAGTTCGTCTAAAATATTCATTAATTAAGTTGTGTTAAAATTTTTACATACCATTCTTCCTCATTCATAGGCTCACCCTCACCGAGTAACCTATCTATATCATCATCTATTATATAAATGTTTTGTAAAAAAGCTTCTAACACGTCGTCATCTGAACACTTATATAAAGACTTTATTGTGTCAACAGGCATACCTCTCTTAATCATCTCTGGTATATTCTCAATCTGTGAATCTGTCAACATATTAATCGTATTTTTTCGTCGTTTATTTTTAAAATATTTCCATCTAAAACTATGTCTAAGTATTTATCTACATCAATCTTGTGGTAGTTAAAGATAATATATTCTCCCGTATGAACACAGGAAGCCTGTATCTCCAGATATAAATCATTACCATCATCACCATCAATAATTAAGCCAAGTGATGTCATTTGAGTAAGCTCATTATCAATCATCTCCATCTTATTAAAAAACTGATCAGAAAAATGCTCACTCTCATAGTTTAGCTTTAGTATCACATCCGACGATAGAGATACCATATTATTCTTTTCCATATACTTCTGTGTTAAACCCATTACTACCTAACTCTTTTAGCCTGTACTCTTGTAGTTTTGACAGCCTACCTTTTTTTGTTTTTATTTCTGAGAACAATACATTCTCACCTGGTTTAACCGCTATAAGATCTGGTATCCCATTCTTATTGGTCTTCATTAATTTGATTACATAATACCCTTCCGCCTCTAGCTCCTTAATTCTTTTCCTTTGAATATCTTGCTCCTTCACTACTACAAAGTTAAAAAAAACAGCGAACATAATGAGGCTACCTACTCCCCCACTACATCCACTGCTCTTTTGTCTAGTCGCTGAATTATAAATGTGAATGTATAGGTAAGTGTTTATTAATGCAAGTTTTTTAACAATTAGTTTTTAACATATCCCAACACCATATAGGTGTTTTATCCCCCACATATCCACCACTCACATTAAATGTGAAATATTCTATAGCATCAGTTTCATTCATGTCTAGTTGTAATATCTCTAAACATTTAGATACTGAATATATCAACCTCATTGTAGCTTCATCTAACCCTATTACAGCATCATCAAATCCATCAGCTATTAAGAACTCTTCTTCATAATAGTTTTCAATTATTTCCTTTAACATAGTCTTTTTTAAAATGTGTTATTGTATAATTCTTTTTACCCTGTACTGCCTTGTATATCTTCTTCTCTATACCGCCCCTGCTAAATATCCAGTATACCTTATTGAATCGCCTGTTCTTAGTAGTCATTCTATCCCTGCTCTGCCAGTAACTAGTAGCACTAAAGTCAATATTATAGTACACTATATACTTAGCCTTTCGTAAGGAGATACCCTCTCTACCACTGACTATCTGTAAGGCTATGTTCTTATCTGTGTTGTCAAACTCATCTATGTCTGTAGTTAAGTCATCGCCAAACTCCTCCTTCAACGCCTCTAACTCAGCAGTAAACTTATAGAAGATAGCTATCTTATCTCCCTTAAACTTCCACCGTATAAACTCAGCCTTAGATCTGTCTAATACCATAGAGTTACCACTCTCAAACTTAACCGTTCCACTGTATATCTGGTGTAACTTCATCATCAACTTAACCGATGTGTCGGCAAGTATAACCTCCTCCTTACCCTCCACAACTAGATTAGCCTCAAGCCTTTCACATAGTTTATGTGTACTTGGTTTCATGTCAACATACAAAACATCCTCCTCTATCTGCGAAACAAATCCAGCCTGCTTCTGTGTGTAAGATATCATGTACGGCTCCATTACACCCATTATTTTTTCTTGGTATCCATTAGAGTAATCGTTCACTACATTACCTCCTATATGTCGTTGCGACACATTAACGTAGTGTGAGGCAAACTTGTAGAAGTTTTTGTATTGATTGAATGGACTCCTTGGGTGACAATACACCTGGTGGTATATTTGAGAGAAGCTCTCTGGTGTAGGGGTTCCAGACATAAGTATTAGCAATGGCTTGTTCATCACCGCTACTATTCGTCTTACATCTTTAGCCCTTTTACTTGGCTTAGGGAACGCTCCCATAGAGTGTGCCTCATCACATATAACAAGATCAGGATTAGCCATTGTTCTCTTGTGTAGACTCTCATAGTTTATAACCTCTAACTTAAAGTCTGGATTAAGTAATTCATAGTCATTTTCAATGGAATATATAGCCTTCTTCTTAGTTATAAATAAGACACTACCAGCCCCGATCTTCTGAGCAATACCGAGACTAGTAAGTGTCTTCCCCGTCCTCACCTCCATGGACAAATAAATTAATCCTTTCTCAGATAGCCTATTACTACCTACATTTATTATGCTTTGTTGGTAATCTCTAAACTTCATCTCTTTTATTTTTTACATCCGAACACTTTTCGTACTCTTCCGTGGTTTCAAAGTAAGATATTAAGAAGTCAAGATCATCATCTGTGATACCCTCATCTACGTCGTGAATAAACATAGGGTACTTGCCCTCAATTATTTCCTCATAGGTTTGTATCTCCATATACATAGCGTATGTATTTCTAATAGCAATATCAATTGCCTCATCAATGTTTAAATCATTCATTGACTTCATGGCATAGACATAGTTAACTGCTCATCCTTAGGTGACTCTATATATATATATCTACCGTGCTTATCTCTTCCTTCTTTAGGACTCTTACCCATAATATAGTTAGCGTAAGCTATAAGCCACTTACCAAACTGTATCCTAGTTAACTTCTTATAATAGTCTGGGTTATCTGCCACAAATTGATTATAGGCATCTGCCTTGTATACTGTAACATCTAATAGGTTATTATCTCTGTCTGTAACCCACTCGAAGAACTGGTGGTTAGTTTCTGCAATGAAACGCCTAGTCTCTAGGTTCTTAAACTTACTCTTAATAAACCCATTCTTCATAAAGAACTTAAGATTATTTAACATATAGTTATCAAACCTACACCATTCCCCTTCATCCCAGTCATCAAACAATAACCTACCAAACTCATCATAAGGAGTGAACCCATCGCCGTAGTATCTAGTTAACTCAAGCTCCCACTTTCTTCTATCAAATGAATTACCCTTACCTTTAATAGCGTAGTTAGTAGTAATAACAACCTTTGGAGACTGCTCATATGGTATCTTAATTGCGTCCTTGTTTTTCTTTTCTAATGTAATACCCTCTGTGATAACACTGAATAGGTTCTCAAATATAAAGTTCTTCTTTACATCATCAAAGGTAAGTACCTGAGTATCTGCTGACACTAGCTGATAGGCAAATGATTTGTCAAATGAAAACTCCTTGCCATTAATAACCACATTCTTCTTCATCTCTGTTATACCCTGTACAAATAAGCCCTTACCTGTACCTCCCTCTGGGTTGTCACTAATTACCTCATCATTAATAATTACCGCTGGACAAAACCCTTTATCTTTATATCCTTGGAGTAAGAAACCAATGGTACTATGCATTGAACGTATCCTACTAGCATCATTGTTTGATATATTAGCTATGAATGTTTTGTAGTCACACTCATTAGACTCACAGAAGTCAAACTCTCTGTTTATTATTTGATCATTCCATACATACCCGCCTAGGTTTTCGTACTCTACCTTCTCTACGTTATCTTTAGTAACCTTTACCGCACAGTTTCTGTAGTAAATATATGATGTATTATTGTCGTCCACTAAAAAGGGAACCTCAGTAAAGTCTAGCATAGATAAGAAGTCTTCCTTAAAAAACCTAGTCTTATCTGCAAAGTAATTGTATATACTTAAGTCATCAAGGTTCTGTAGGTATCCAAGTACATCGTCCTTAATCTTCTCCTCGTTGGTATTGTGTACCCTATTACTCTCAATTTTAATAAAAATAAAACTCTTACCTCCATCTGGGTAGTACCTATAGTATCCCCTATCCTGTAAGAACGCCTTAAACATAAAGTGAATGACAGACACCGCTCCCTTATCACTCTTAGTCCAAAATCTTAAGCTGTTGGATTCTTTCTCTTTCTCTTCGATTACAGCATCCGCTACATCGCCCTCAATCCCAGCATCAATTAATTGAGAACGGATTTTCTTTTTTTGCATCCCAGACCTTAACTTATCCCTAACAGAATTTACCTTATCTCTATCTTCAAAGTATTTTGTGTTAAAGTTTTGTACGTTTCTGTATGCACTGTCTAGTGTTATCTTAATCTCACCGTCAGAGAAGTCTTGCTGTGAGTAACCACTCATTACATATGAGGCTAGGTCTTTATTAATACCAAAGTCATTGAACGCAGAGGCTAGAATATATACGTTGTTATTTCTCTCGCCATCTATCATGCCGTACTTCTTCTCCCACCACGCCTTTAATCTCCTAACAATCTCATCCTGGTTAAACACCTTTATTGTTTTTATACCGTCGCTAACCTTTAACTGATCGTACTCTTTCTCATCTAAGGTATCCCATAACTTACTCTTAATATTTACATATACCTTTGGATCGTATGACTCATAGCATACCCTTGATATATTCTTGCAGGTCTTATCAAAGTACTCCGAGTTGTAGTGTTTCTCTAGTGCATTGAAGTAAGACTTATGATTATCTATTTCCTTTGGTATCTTAACCAATACCTTAAGTCCGTTGCCACTTGGTGAGGTGAATAGGGCAAATGTAAATGAGTCCTTCTGTAATTTTTTTCTCTCAGCTGATAGGTCTTTAGCGGTGGAGTATCCATCAAAGTCAAGACATATTAAACCACTATGGTTAGTGATAGAGGAGTCCTCTCTTTTATTAAACTCTCCAGAAAAACATACCGCAGGCAAGCCTTTCTTAAGTATATTTCTTTTCTCTTTGTCCTTTTCTTTTCTAATATTTTCTATTAGATCTTTTGATTTCCCGTCCTTAATTCGTTGTAAAACCACAGAGACATCACGAAAAAACGGGGTAGATGTGTCTCTTATGTTTTGAAATATTGTTATTTTATAGTCCATTTAATTAGATTTGGTGACAGTTTTTGTTAATTTATGACAAGATTTTTAATTTTATGACAACTTTATGACAAGACTTTACTTTAATAAACCTATAGTAACTTGTTCTTTCTCAGTTTGTTACGTTTTTTCATTCCTAGAATGACAACTTTCTTATATATATAGGGAAAAAAAATAAGTATAACACATAAATGTATAAAGAGTATAGGGGGATGCTTTTCTTGGTTCTTGTCATAATATATTTCACCCCCCTTAGTCTCATTAGAATGGTAAGTCTTCTGTCTTAGCTTCTGCTACTGGCTTCTTAGTCTCCTCTTGCTTTTCAGCTACGACTGAGTTACCATTAGTCCATACTACCTTTCCATTACCTACGTAGGTACGTTGAGCCTTCGCCTCACGCTCCTCCTTAGATTGTTGATGGAACATTGCGGCATTGTTGCCGTAGTTATCTGTCTCATCATTTACTGAAATGGTAAAGTATCCCTTACCCTCTTTTAGTTTAGACTTGTCTATCTTTTTAAAGTCTACGTAAAAACTTATTAATTGTGCCATTTGTTATAATGTTTCGTTTATAAAATATTGATTTATATCCTCCGTGGGACTCTCCCCGAAGAATGTATTATACACCTCAATCGCTTGAGAAACCTTGTCCTGTCCTCTACTTAAGAAGTCCTCAGAGCAGTCAAACATTCCTAGTCTGCCCGATGATTTCTCTATAGCTATGAACACTACAGGGTATCCAAACAATTGTTGATATATCCACGCCTGACTGTCATAGTTATACCTACGAGCCTTATACTTAAAATCATCCAACGTTGCCGTTGTCTTGATATCAACCACTAAATCTCGTGTAACTATATCCGCCTTGCCTTTCCACATCAAGCCACCGATCTCACCTAGTCCAGGTTCCTCGTACTTGTTGGTCTTGTCGTATATAATTTCGTTTAGGAACACATTAGCCCTAATCTCGTTCGCTAACCACTCTATATGGGTAGCCTCCTTATTTAAAAGGATAATATCCTTGTCTGTCTCCGCTAAGTCAGCCTTATATTTCTTAGTAACCCGTGATGAGGAGTCTGATATAATGAAATTATCTTTCTTCTCAGGCTCTAAAATAAGTGTGTGTAGGTAGTTACCCTCCAGCATAGCTAAAGATGGCTTAGAAGGTCTCTTAAACCCCTTAGGATTCATTAGCAAGGATCTTATGTCGCTGTTTGATAAGAAAGTTTTGCCATATGGACCATAATAGTTCTCATCATCACGAAGTTTTTTAAGTATTACCTCTCTATTGTCTTTCATGACTTGATTGCTTTAGAAATTTCTTTCTTAATCATTGGGGTAACATTATACTTAAGACTTAGGTTGTCTACAATCTTTTTAAGACCTAGGCTTTTATTCTGTACGATATAGGTTAGTACCTTCTCCCAGTTATCATCACCTAGTGTAAGGTGTATACCCTTAACCTCTGTCTTGTCGTGATTATTAGTAGCATCAGAGTCCTTAGTGTCATCTATAAGTAGTAAACCATTTAGTGCATACTTCCTAGAGTAAGATGACGAACTACCAAAGCACTGAGCAATGTCCATCCCTTTTCTGTTCGGATCAATACCTGCCTGTGCCTTAGATATTACAATATCTTCTGGCTTCTTAGCGTCATATATAGTAGCCGTTGACTCCACATATACTAGTCCAGATAGTTCCTTAATGTCATCGGTTATGTTTAGTACTAGACCATGCTTACTTAGTAGTGGCTTTACCGCCTCAAGTATGTCCTCACATGATCGATAGTTGTACTTACCGAAGTTATTTCTTTGTCCTTTTGGAGCCTTCAACTCCGCCTGTAGTTTTACTAGTTTTTCCATTTCTTAAAGTTTTTATTTAGTTTATTCATTATTATTACTCTTTCCTCTTTAGCCTGCCTTAACTTATTGGTCTTGTTAGTGTTAACATAAAACTTTACTAGGTGATTTACCCTATCTAACTCCGCCTCGTAGTGTCGTATGGTTAGTAAATCAGCACCCTTAAAGAATCCATTCTCTAAAAAGATTTCCTCATCATCCTCGTCTATTTCTATATATAATGAGTCCTCCGTCCTAGTGTTGAATATTAGCACCTCTCCCTTATTCTTTCTCTCTATTTTATATCCGTTATACACGGTGAATATAGAATCCTTCGAGGTGTAAGTTTCAACTTGGCTAAAGACTTGTTCCCAAATCTCGCTCATGCTGTTCATCTATTTGTTTTTTATATTGAATGTAATCATTGAGCCACAGATCGGTGGCATATACCTCCTGGTATAGTTGTTTTGTTTGTCCCATTTTATTTGATTTAATTGTCCGTAAAGCTACTGAATATATACCTCTTCTCCAACTTTTATTTCGAATTTTTTAACGTCATATCCCTTCCCTTCCATATATCCCATAACCTTTTTAAAGTAGTAGTTATTTGTCCTACCTCCGTTAGAAATAGACCTGCAAAATAATTTATTGTCGTAGTGCAATTCCATGTCTATTTTATTTCCTTCATGCCCCATATTTTTGATCACCTCTTCTTCAATTTTTTTAAGAACCTTAATGTGTTTACTGTCTTTTAGTATGATATTCTGTATCTCATACACGGCACACATCATTCCAGAGGCGAAGTTTTGCATGTTCTTATTTCCTTTTCTCATATATATTTCAGCCCTACTTGACATCTTTGCTAATTCTAGTTCTATTTCTTCCATAATTTTCTTATTTGTCTCCCTAAATCCTCATCGTTAGAGTACTTGTTAATTAATTCCTGTACGGTTGGCTTTGGTGGTTGAGGATCTTGGTACCCGTATGTTTTTTCTTGTCTAAGTTCGTTGAGTGTTCTTTTTTTTGCCATCTTAAAATAGTTTTAATGAGTATGATTTATTTACCTCAGCATCTCTATACTCTTCCTTGAATGAGTTGTCGTGTGATTCATATACTCTGCCGTGCTCATTGTTCACAACCATTTTATATTTATCTATATTTCTTAAGAACCATTTAGTCTCCTTTGAGTTTAACTTCTTGTCGTATACGTCAAAGTATACACTGTTTCTATGAAAAAAGGGCTTGTACTTTTGATGGTGCCTTGGCTTTGAGATGTCTTTCCTATTTATCATTATATAAAACTCTCTTACTGACATATTCCAATTAAAAATTGGCTTCTTATAGGATATGTATACGGCAAATGTTATTTCGTCTAATTGTAATTCTTTAAATATATTTTTCATCTTTCAATAGTTTTTCAATAGTTTGTTCTAATTCTGATCTAGTCATTGCAGATAAATAGTTTTTATTTAAGTGCCTGTTGAATGCATTATTTATCATATTGTATCTATGCTCTAGGTCGTAGTGTTTGTCAAATTTAATACTGTCATTATATCTTTTCATATAGTGAACAATAGTTGCGTGGTTACGATTTATGGTTCTTCCAATCCTACACATAGTCCACCCATGGTTTCTTAGAATTTTACCATATATCATCCGTGCCTCTACAACAGATCTTAATCTACTGTCTGAGTCTACATCAATATCAAATTCTTCTTGAATTATTTCTTTTAATTTGTTTGTATTTAGATTCATTTTATTTCCATTTATTTCTTCCTACTAACATTCCTATTATACCATAGTTTGCTATGTCTATTAGTGTATCCTCTTGACCCTCTCCAGGTACGTAGTTCTTACCACTCTTAATTAAGTTTCTAAGTCTACTTACCTTGTCGGTTAGTCGGATCGATAGTCCTGTTAGGGAGAATTGTTTATCTTCTTTATTGTTTAAGTCGCCACCCAGTGCTATGTTACTTAGTCCGTAGTCCATTTGTTTTTTAGCAAATAGTTCGTACATCTCTTGTTGTACTGCCTTGAACTCAGCAGATAACTCTGGGTACTCCGTTTCAAATATTTCTATATCACTCATTAACTAAGTCTTTTATTGTAGCGTTTAACACTACGTCGTTAATTTTCATTAGTAACCATTCATAATCTACATGATCTTTTGTAGCTAATAATTTAAATGATATCTCGTCTGCGGTTTGTTTTATTCTTCCTTCCATTTTTCTATTATTTGTTCGTTAGTTGAATCGTCAATATAGTAAACGTGTTTATTGATTGTTATGTATATTGAGTCGCTTGTTTTTACTTCTATCTTCATAGTATTAGTTTAATTAGTGCAATCATTGTGGCTAGATAAATTATAACTAAGCCTGCTTGCTTTATTTGTTCCATATTATTTCTTTACATTTTTTAGTACCTCTTCTCTGAATTTCTTTTTACTTATAAAAAGATCCATCATAGCTACTATTGTATTGGAATAGTTAATGTCTAGTTCTTGGTTAACATCCTTGAAGTCAAACATTACGTCTTCGTTTTCTGGTTTTATGTAAAATGTACGTGTCATATTTATTTGTTTTTATTTAAGTCATAATGGTAATCTATAATTGGCATCGCTGAGAAATCATTCCTTAGACTTGATACCTCTATTTTAATTACCTCTCCGTTTACTGTTATTGTATCTGTTATTATTTTTCCTGATAGTATACTATCTATTTCTCCATCTGATAGTTCTATAAATTCTGTTCTCATTTTTTTAGTAGTTGTATTATTATATACGATAGGTATATTGTTATTATTAGTATTACTGGTATTATTATTGTCTTCATAGCTTATGCATTTTTTTTACTATATCTATATATGCTCTTATTTCTTCTTTCTTTAAAAATTGGTACCACTTACACATTCTTAGTTGCCTGTGTGCAAACTGTATCTCTTTCCTCCATACGTCTTTATCACTCATTCTTATCGTTATATATAGTTAGTATTACGTTTCTTTTGTCTATAAAATCATTGAGTTTATTTTGATAGTAATCAATCCACTCCTGGTTTTCTGTTAGCATTTTATTTATTGTCTCTTCCATAGTTGTCTGTTATTTCATCTTTTCTTAATACTATATAGTTATTATCTCTTAATAGTTCTATAGCGTCTTGTATTTTCTTTTGATCCAGTCTATAGGTATCAAATATTTCATTATGTATTGGCATAGTTATTTGTTTTATAAGTGTTCCCTACAGGTAGGACATCTACCGTAGTCTATTAAATCTATTGTCATCTCATCTCCACAACAGGAGTATTGTATTTCTTCTTCTTCCATTACAAGTGTCCTCCGTAGTTTTTATCTGCGATATCATACCTCCACTCGCCTTGATCTTCTGTATATACTGTTTGTTTTAGTTTATTATATATTTCTTTAGTGTATATGTTCTCATTTTCTAGTAGGTAGTCAGATACATTTGACTCCTCCATATCGGGTATATCTACTATAGTGTCTACCACCTTGTGATATATTTTTTTTGTTGTTATTGTTACTTTCATAGTTATTTGTTTTGGTTTACTAATATATGTAATTATGTTTATAATTACAAGTTATTTACTGCCTTTTATTAAATTTTCTTTAGCCCACAAGGGTTGTAGGTTGGTATAGTGAAATAGTTTTTTAACATCCTCCTCTGTACTTGCTGAGGCTAATGGTATTATATGGTCTATATGCCACTCGCCATAGTTATCCCAACTCATGCCATCCTTAAATTGTTTTGTTAAATGACTCCTAACTTTACTATAAGAACATCCAAGTAGTTCGCTATTCCCTTTAACATTAAAGTTTTTTATTGATCTCCTTGTCATCTTTCTTAGGTTTAGTTTCATTCTATATACTGGGTCGGCATCCCTTTTTAATTTTTCTCTTTGGTTTATATCCTCTCTATGTTCCTTAGCGTAGTTAGAATTGTATGCAGATATTTTTTCTTTGTTATTTTCTCTCCATAATCTTTTAATTTCTTTCTTATGGTCTAAGTTTTTAAGTTTATTTCTTTCGTAGTATTTTTTTAAATACTCTCTTTGTTTTTCTTTGTCTTTATATCCCATGAATTTCAATTAAATTTTTCTCTACCTCATCCAAGTACTCTATGTAATAATCTGCGTATGCTTCGTCTATTATTCCGTATGCCTTGTCTTGGATCATCCAACCCTTCATATCCTGTACTGTGTCTATCGAGTCATCTAGCAGTCTATCCTTGTGGTTGTTACATGATACCATTAATACAAATACTCCTAGTAGTTTAACTATCTTCTTGAAGTCCTTAGCCTTGTATGTTTTAAGGTTGTGTTTTTTAGCTACCTTTTTAATTTGTGGCAGCATCTCAATTAATGTTTTATTTCCTATTGATTTCATTTTATTTGGTTTTTAATTAGTAGTTCATCTATTTTTCTCTGTCGCCAGTTTGCGTACATTTTAGATGCTATTGCTAGTCGTTGTGGTTTGAATGGGTATCTATTCTTTAGTCGTGCCATTGCTATTCTTACAAATTGCTCCCTTTGTTCTTTAGTGTTATTCATTATTATCATTTAACTCTTTTTTTAGTTCATCATTATACTCATACTTAAGATCTAAACTTCCGTAATTCATTTCGTCATCGTAGTAAGCACTTGTTTTACCTCTGCACGATACCCCTACCACTTTCTTTGTAAACTGTTCATGCTTATACCTTAGAAATTGTTTAGTTAGTCCATACTTTTTGCAAACATAAGGCATTGGGAAGTCTTTTAAAAGTAATAGGTGAATGTTTATTCTATCTTTTGGTGTTAGTACATGGTCGTACTTATAGTCACAGTTCATATGGTTCATAGTTATTTGTTTTTAGTTATTGTACTTTTTAATATTTCTTTACATAATTCTTGAGGAATTTTACTCCTATTATATGACCCTTTTTTACCTTGAGTCCCTGTTTTTGCTCCACGTCTAGCACTTTCGTGATGGCAATGTCTGTTTATTATATTTCCGTTCTTGTCGTATTTGTAGTTTTTGCATTGTGGTCTTGGAACCCAGGTTTTTGAGTTAGTCCATATATCTGTTGGCTTTGCTCTTGTTTCGGGATTTTCTTTTGTGTGATATTTACAATACCAAACTGTATGCCTTTTAAATTCTTGCATCCAATCCATATGCCTCAACATACCTCTTGGGTTTTCAATAAAAAATACAAGATTAGGATTTATTTTTAACCATTCTTTTATTAATTTTATCCAATGTTTATTAACAGTATCACATTTTAAGGCGTAGTCAGTTTTTGGTTCTTGTTTATTCCTATGTGTTGAAATTGCCGAAATACTATAAGTGGTACAGTCGGGGGAAGCCCATACTATATCAGGTATGAAGGGAACGTCTTCTTTTTTAAGTTTTCCAATATCAATTGTTAAATCTATTTTATCGTACTTAGTCCAGTCTACACTAAAAACATTATAACCTAACTTTTCAGCTTCTTTTCCTACACTCCTTGAGCCAGCAAATAATTCTAGTACATTTTTCATATTAATTCTAGTTTTTAAAATTATCAAAATATACCTTACCTATTTCCACCTCGTCAACTAAGCCACCCCAGTTCTCAAATGCTTCTAAGAATATTTTTTTACTAGTTGATTCTTTTCTTGATTTTTTCCAATCATCATATTCTTTACGGAGTGATTCCATTACTTGCGTTTCTGAGTTTCCGATTACAATCATACCGTATCCAAAAATCCCTTCTATTGTTCCTATCCAAATTGTTTTTTTATCTTTCATTTTATTTTATTTATTAACCCCATTGTTTTGCCATAGCTTCTGCAATACCAGGAAATGTTTTACTTCTTAATTTTGCCCTTTCTTCTTTTGGTAACTTCCAAGCTTCAGCGTACCATGCAGGCATGGTCTTACCACTTTTAAATTCTGTTCTTTTTGGTGGTTGCACTATTTTTGTTGGGAGTAATATCGGGAGTCCTTTTAACCATAGGCAAGTTTTTTTCTCGAATGGATCACCAAACTCATAAGGTTGAATAATTTGGTTAGGTTTCCTCCACTCTGTACTCATTATTCCAACAGGGTTTTCAATAGCTATCTTATCGCAATTTGCATTGGCAAACATCATAAAAAACTTAATTGCTTCTTCTCTGTCTTGATGTCTTTTAATTGCTTTGTCTCCATACTTTTCAATATTAAACCATCTATTTCCTGTTACTGTTAAGTAGGTGCATGGCGGGAAAGCTATAATCATGTCCCATTTTTGATTTAGTAATTCAATTACATCTTGTTGCATATGCCACTTTGGTTTTCCTCCGCTACATGGTAATATATCACAACTAAAAGATTCATGCCCTATTTTTCTAAATTCTTTAGTCACCACCTGGCTCTCTTCACACGCTACTAATATTTTCATATTAATTCTAGTTTTTTAATTAGTTCTTTAGATTTTTTACTTAACATTGAATCCATGTGACTATCTTCCAGCATTTTACACAATTGGGACCCTAGCTCTTGAGTTCCTAACATATGAACCGATCTACTGTCCTCAGTATTAGGGTGTTTTAAGTTGTAAAAACTTGCTTTGTTATAATTGTCTCTTAATTTTAATTTTATTTGGACAATAAAACTGTTAACTATTTCTTGTATTTCTGCCTTACATTTTTCTTTTAAGGCTTTCTCTATTGCGTTTGTATTTTTCATATTGTTTAGTTTATTGCTACACTCATCAAACAGAGTATATAGGTTAAAAATATTATTGGTATTGTAATCGCTATGTATCTATCCTTTGTCATGTGTTTTATTGTATTGATTTATAAATTCTACTACTGCTTCGTGTGTGTTAGTTTTATTTACAGTAGATAAGGCATCATATAATGCATCCCACTCATCTGTGTTATCTCCAGTTTGCATACACTTCTCAACAACTGGCATCAGCCAATCCCATGATGTGTGGAATTTTAATTCTGAATCGGTGTAATACATATCGGTGTCGTAGCCTTGGAAATGATAAAGGTAATTTTCCATACCCATAAATTCTGCTATTAGTTTATTTTCTTTCATAATTTCTATTTTTTTATTAGTGAGTTTTGTCTTAGTTGCTTCTTAAAGCCGTTGTTATCTTCTGTTAGTTTTACACCTCTGTATCTTTCTATGATTCTCATGGCTTGTTCAAAGTCACCATTTAAAACCTCTTGACACATATGGTCAATGGCTATCGCATCACAATATACAGTTTCATATGATAATGTTTCACCATTATATGCTATATACGTTGGTGTTTCTGCATCGCTATGAGAACCAGTATATACATCTTCTACATCGAAACAGTCAACCTCTTTGTTGAGTGGTATATTTTTTACCGATCTAGCAACTATCTCTAGCCAGTTTTGTATTTCTTTTCTTATGCTTTTCATAATTTCTATTTGTTTAGTTTAGTAAATGTATATAATTATATTTATAATTCCTAATTTATTTTGTTTTGTTTGTTGCTCTGTAGACTTCATCGCATAAATAGTTTTTAGTTCTACAGATATAGTTAATAAAATTGTTTAAGTGTTCGTCATTATTGAATTGTTTAGTTACCCTCCATTTGGTCCCCTTGTTCGTTGCGAAAATTATAGTTGCTGTCATACTAATTGCTTTCTAATATTGTTTATTTCTTTCATTGTTATATTGTGGCATCCAACCTTTAAAACTCCGTTTAGTGCCTTTACAATGTACTTGTTGTCCACTCTTTCGCCTACTATCTTTTTTAAGTCTATTAACTTAAGTAGTCTTTTGCCTTCTTCAACTGGTATTTTAACGCCTTGTGAAGTCTCTATTATATTGTTTGCTTTATCTACCCTTAAGAAGTCTTTATTAGTTTTATTACTCAGCCAATTAATTTCGAATGACCTCCATTTTTTTAACTTCTTTTGAACTTCTTTGTCTTTCTTTTCTTTATCTTTCTTTTGTTGTTCTTGGATTACTTGCAATAAGTTTTCAGTACTTGCATAAAAATCAATATATAATTTTAATATCTCTCTGTGTTCTTTGCTTTTCTTTGCTTTTGTTCTAGTTTTGGTAAAGTCTATATACTCAAAGTAACTTTTAAATAAACGGTCTATTGTTGATTTGTAATAGTCTGCTTTTAGTCTAGTTCTAGTTAGTTTATTTAATAAGTCTTTTAATTCACTTAGAACTAAATCTCTTTTGGTTTCTGTTATAAAAAATTGTTGTTTGTCTCTAGTTGCATTTCTTAATAATGAAATATGCTTTGATGTGGTGTTTGAGTATCCTGTATCATTTATTATTATTGTGTTATCGTCTATAAATTCCCCTAGTAAATAATGAGAGCCATAAGAATAAATCTTTTTATATTCAAAGTACATTGAACCGTTTGAGGTTCTTCCAAAACTTTGTTCTTGTAAGTTAAATTCATGTACTATTTCGCTATTTGTAAATACTGTTTTCATAATGTTTAGTTTTTAATTGTTATGCTAATGTAGTTATAATTATATTTATATCCTAATTTATTTTAGTGCGGTATTATATCTTCGTTATAGGTTAAAAATAATTCATCTGATATGTGCCTTCCTAATTCTTTGTAAAACTCTTCTACTTCTGAAGGTGTATAATCTTGTTTTAATGAATTTGCCCAGTCTATAAGCTCTGTTATAAATTCTCTATTTATTGCATTTTTCCACATAATTTTTAGTTTTTAATTGTTGGTTTCTATTTCTGTGCCATCTTCTAAATAATGTAAATCTTCGTCTATTTCATCCCATTCCGTATAATACAAATAGTCTGCATTGTATCCGATTAAAAGTAAGTCTTCGTTTGTATCTTCGTCTTTGTTTGCTCTCTCTATTGCTTGTTTTAAATTGTTTAAATCTGTCTTGTCGTATACTGTGTCTAATTCGTCTAATTCGCATCCAAGGTTTTTAATAGCATTTATTATATGTTCTCTATCTTTTCTACATTCTTTTAGTGTTAGTTCTTCCGTTGAGGTATAAAAAACCCCGTCACCCCATACCCATCCCTCATTCATTCCTTTGCCTGTTATATCGCATTTTCTAGCGTATTTTTTTTGCTCTTTCATAATTATTTGTTTTTAATTGTTTAGTAAATGTAAGTATAATTATATTTATATCCTAATTTATTTGTATGTTTTTATATTTAAATATGCAAGCTTTTAATTGCTAGTTTGCAATCTCTTAAGGTGGGCAGACTGTCAACGTGTTCCAGTGAATCTTTCATACCATATTTTGAATTATCAACTAACACTTCAACTATCCACATTCTTTGCATCTCATCAAAAGAAACATAGTAAGTATTATTTTGGATTGTTATTTTGTAGTATCCGTTTGTTATTTTTGTTACTTTCATCTTACTTTGTTTTTAATTAGTAGCTCACTTTTAAATTTGTTTTCTAGTTTCATTAATTGGATCAAGTCAAAATTGTTTAGTCTTTCACTTGAATAATGTTTTTTAGTTACTTCTTTATTATATATTTTAGAAGCTAAATGCTTTATATTTTCAATTATATTTGTTTTCATTTTATTTATACCTTTTGTCTTCAATGAATTTAAATTCTCTTATTGTTTTATTTTGTCCACATGGGCTTTTAGATGTTAATTTATATATTAAATATCCACAATGAAAATAACCCCTTTCTATTGTCTCAGTTCCTCCTAGTCTTCTAAAGAATTTAATCGTATCATTATTAGTTATATTATTGTATTGTCTTTTGTCAATTATTCCCTTAGTTTCTTTTTCAATTATATAAGTTGTTTTTGTATTTGGGTTTTTAACTAAATTAGTTTTTAGCATTTCAATTCTTGTCTGTCTCATAATTTTTAGTTTTATGGGGCTAATTAAAGCCCCTTGTTAATTTTAGTTTGAATAATGTATTTTATGAATCTTAACGCCTTTTAAAAATGGATAAATCCACTCATCTCTGTAGCCTTGTTTTTTTAAGGACTCAATAATTAAAACTTTTAAGTTTATAAGGTCGTGAATATTAGATTTTGTCTTCATAATTGTTGGTTTATGGGGCTAATTAAAGCCCCTTTGTTAATAATTGTTTTTAAGAAAATATATAATTTAATTTTTTGTAGCCTTTTAATAAACTTTTGCAGGCTAATACTTGATTGTATAAATTATCAAATAAATCTTTGTTGTTGTATTCTTCATAATAGCCTTCTAAGTCCCAATTCATCGAATCGTATAAATTCTCTTCATGATTCATTAGTTCATTTTTTAAGCTTTCGTATTCATTTAATAATTTTTCATAATTTTTTTTAGTGTTCTTCATAATTGTTGGTTTTGTGGGGCTAATTAAAGCCCCTTTGTTTGTTTATTTTTTAACTATATTTTTTTTATAAGATAGATAATTTTTTTTCGTTTTCAATTATTGCCTTTTTAATTTCTTCTTTATCATTAAAAAATAAATCTAACAATGTTTTATTATATTTTATTGTCTCCCATTCCTCATCTGTAAGATTGTAGTTTTTATCTTGCCATTTATCTAGTAAAGAGATAAGCATTTTAAAAGTTTTATTATTACTCTCATACATTGATTTTAATATTTTTGATTCTTTCATAATTGTTAAGGTTAGTTAATTAATTTTAGGCTAAGTAAATATAAATATAAATACAAAACAAGTGTTTTGGAGTATTTACAACAATATTCTAATCTTTTTTTATACGTGAAATATTATTTGGTTATTGGTTTAATTGGTAGAATTTTATTTGGATATTTAATACTATCTTGTAACCTGTTGATTAACAAGGTTTTAAAGCTTAGTTAGTTGTTTTTGGTTTGGATTTGTCTATTGGGTTAAAAATTGGAGGTGTTCTTATCCACTACTTAAGTATGTATAATTAAGTTGAATCTAATATTATTTTTAGGCTTGTCTAAACTTTTATTTAGTTGTGTCTAAACATTTGGGGATTGTTAGTCTGGATTAATTGCAACGGGTAACGGGTACGGGGTAACGGGTACGGGCTGCAGGTAGCAAGGCGAAACGAAACCAAGGAGCGACAGGGTAGCCCCGTAAAAAACGGCAAAAGTTACAGAGGCAGCCCCGAAAAGATGCACCCCCCTACAAAATTAGACGCACTTTCCTTTGAGGTGGTGACGACGTATATGCATATATAACCCCCAACCTACGGATATTTAACACGGGTAAATAGGGATCAAGGTCAGAACCTTAGAATGTATAATTAAAATATTCCCATCCAATTTATTATCTTTGTATCATGCTTCTGCTAATCATATAGGCGGGGTAGGTTTAAGCCTCGCCAGGAGAGACAAGCAGTTTTGGTTAAAGCCCAATACTGGCAAGAGGCTAAACTTTTTTAATAACATAAAACAAAACACGATGGACGGTTTAACAATAAAAAATGGTAGGTTGATTAATAACAGACCAGATAGCGAAATGGGAATCACTAAGATGGCTAGAATGAGAAAGGCTGAGAAAAGAGCTGAAAAGATCTCAATGATAGTGGAGGCTAACAGAATCTCTAACATGCTAGACAATGGGTAAGATTAAGGACACGGTAATGTATCCTATTGTCGCACCTGCTGGTGATGACATAATTATAGGTACAGACAAGAGTGATAGTGATATTACCAAGAACTTTACCGTACAGAGCATAGCTGATCTGGTAGCTGGTACTAGCAATACGTATACACTTACTAATGCTGGGAATGATGGCTTTATAAGGCTGAGACTATCGGATGGTACTACTGAAAATGATGTGAGTATTGTGCCAGGGACAGGAATAAACCTTAGCAATAGTCAACAGGCACAAGCTACTATTAACCTAGATATTCCCGTAACGGTAGCTCATGGAGGTACAGGACTTACTAGTTATAGTACTGGAGACTTGCTATATGCATCTGGTACTGCAGCTATTTCTAAATTAAGCATTGGTTCTACAGGTAAGGTACTACAGGTTAGTTCTGGTGGTATTCCTGAGTGGGTTACATTTAACCCTGGTGCTGGAACGGTAATTAGTGTTGGACCATCTAACGGTACATTTGTTAATAGCTCTAGTGCTGCTATTACTACATCAGGTACGCTACAGTTTGATCTAAGTGCTACAGGTACTCCTAGTGCTACTACTTTCTTAAGGGGTGATAACACATGGGCAACACCCGTAGCTGGAGGACAACTACCTATAGAGAACGCAGGTTCGCAGATTACAGCGGCTGCATCTAAGATTAACTTCACGGGAGCTGGTGTTACAGCTACTAACTCTAGTAATGATGTTACGGTAGATGTTCCACTTGGTAAGACAGGGACTCCAACAACTAATGATATAGTAACGTGGAGTAGTGCTGATACTATTACAGGAACGGGAACCGCAGATCATAAAATATTTATGGACAAATATTTACCCCTTAGTACCGTAAATTCTGCATTGAGAATAACATCTAGTGGAACTGGTTTCCCTGCTGTTATGGTAGATAGTTATGGAGCTACTTCACCTCGTATTGAATTAAGGAGGGCTCAAGGGACAGAATCAACCCCATCTAGTGTGCTTAACAATAATGTTTTAGGAGCTATTAATTTTAAGGGTTATGCCTCTTCTGTTTTTTATAGTGATTGTTATATTCAAGCTTCGGCAGCTGGTGATTGGGGGTCTACCATATCAAGTAGAAAAGCACAAATTCAGTTTAGAGTTCCTCCTACTTATGGAGATTTAACGGTACATCCAAATAATGGGATTATGACATTTAGTGATAGAGGTAGTCTTTCTGTAGGTAGTCAAATATTTACAAATGGAAAAGATGAAGAAAGTGTAGATCCTTTTCCTAACTCATTTACCTATGATCCTGATTTAGCAGGTAAAACACTTTTCGTTAATTTATCTGGTTCAGCTTCTGGAACAGTTACATGTAACATGTCTAACCTTAAAGCTGGATGTGAATATTATTTAACTATTAAACAATCCACACTAAATAATCAAGTCACTTTTTCAGGCTATACATTTCTTTTTGCTGGAGGTTCAGCTTACGTTCCTTCAACAGGATTTCAACAACTTGATTTATTAATGTTTAAGAAACTAAGTGATAGTAGTAACGATGTTTTTGTTACAGTGTTAGGTAAGAATTACAGCTAACATAATTTAAAATATAATGCATAAAGGGGCTTCGGTCCCTTTTTTTGTAGCTAAACTTGTCATGAGATAAGCGTTGTTAAACGTTTTAAAACGGATAATGGTGACAAGAAATAGGCTAAAATGGCTGTTTATGACAAGTTGTGACAAGAATAAAAAAAGCTGTCATTCTGTAACTTGTTGATAATCAGTAGTTTATTACTACTATTCCTAGAATGACAACTTTTCTTTATGTATAAGAGAAAAAAATAAAAAGAAGTAGTAAAATAGTATAGAGTAATAGGGAGGGTTATTTCTGGAACCTGTCATCGTGATTAATAAGAGAATTATTACTATTGGTTTATAAAAAAGATTTATATATTTGCCAATGTATACTAGTTGGTATATTGGTTTAAATAAAATTTAATTTATTATGATAGTAAAACAAGTAAGCTTTGATGAAGAGGCTAGGGAAGATCTCATCAATGGTATTAATACACTAGCCAATGCAGTGAAGAGCACACTAGGTGCAAGAGGTCAGACTGTGTTAATTGAATCAGAGAATCATACAAAAGGGATTACCGTTACCAAGGATGGTGTAACCGTGGCTAGGAGTATAAACCTACTACACCCTACACAGAACCTAGCGGTGACTATGATGAAAGAGGCGGCAAGTAATACTGCCGTGTCAGCAGGCGATGGTACTACTACAGCGATAGTGCTCACGCAGGCAATAGTGCTAGAGGCACAGAAAAGAATTAAGCCACACATGAACCTTACTGAAATCATTAGGTCTATTCAGTCTAGTGCAGAGTGGGTAGTTGGGGTCTTAGGTAAGAAGGCTAAAAAGATTAGTGGGAAGAAGTTAATTGATGTCGCCACTATATCGGCTAACAATGACAAGGTGCTAGGAGAGATTATAGCTAACGCCTATAAGTCCGTTGGAGATAATGGAGTGGTTACTGTCGAGAATGCAAGTGGTAGTGAGACCTACGCTAGTATCATTGATGGGATGAAGGTAGATAGGGGAATGTCATCTAAGTATTTTATTACAGACCAAAAGAAAGGGGAGTGTGTGTTAGAGAATCCATACGTGATGGTAATAGACCAGGAGATACCCTCGCTTACTAGTATAGAGCATGTGTTAGCACCGATTATACAGAGTGGAAAGCCATTGCTAATTATTGGAACACTTACACCAGCGGCGTTAAATACCCTAAATCTAAACGTGGTAAAGGGAAATATCAAGGCATGTGCTATTATTCCACCGCAGTTTGGCTACAAGAGTAATGACCTAATGAGTGACATTGCCTACGCTACAGGGGCTAAATACTTCTCTGAGACCACGGGTGATAATTTAGAGCTAATGCAGATATCAGACCTAGGAAGGTGTAAGAAGGCTATCATTGACAGAACTAGTACGGTATTAATCAAGGATGATGAGCAATCAATAGACCAACGAGTAGAGGAGTTATGGGATGAATACAACACAGAGAAGAATGAGTCAGAGAAAGAATTTATAAAGGAGCGTATTGCTATTATGTCTGGCGGTGTAGCGGTAATTAATGTGGGAGCAAACAGTGATATTGAGCAGAAAGAAAAGAGAGACAGGGTAGATGATGCGGTGTGTGCTACTAGGGCAGCCCTAGAGGAGGGAATATTACCTGGAGGGGGAATAGCCCTTTTAGAGACGTCTAAGGAACTATTAGAGCGTGGTGATGGTGAGACTATGCTTGTAGCTAATGCAATCCTCTCAGAGGCTTTAAAATCGCCTTTTAAGCAGATATTAAGCAATGCGGGCGTTGACTCTAATGAAGTTGAGCCTAATTTAGACCCAGGTGTAGGATATGATGTAAAGAATGACAAGTATGGGAATATGATCAAGATGGGTATAATAGATCCAATGAAGGTTACTAAGAACGCCCTAGAGAATGCGGTGTCTGTAGCGACAACCATACTAAGTACAAATGCAATAATAACAAACGTAAGAGATTATGAAAGCGATAGGTAAGTTTATAATTGTTGAGGCTATCAACGAGGAAGTGAAAAGTAACAGCGGGTTATTGATGAGCGGTGATGAGGTAAGTAGACTACGTTACAAGAAAAGCAAGGTAATATCAGCAGGCACTGACGTAACCGCTATAAAGGATGGGGATACCATATACCACGAGGCTAGATCAGGGCATCAGATGAAGTTAGATAACAACACGTATGGGGTTATATTAGAGAGAGATGTTATAATCTGTATGTGATATTTTTCGTAACTTTGCTGATTATATGGCAACAAAAGGAAGAACAAAGAAGAATAAAATATGTCCAGCAGGTATAGCATGGGCTAAACGAACGTTTGACACATACCCTAGTGCTTACGCTAATATGGCAGCTAGTAAGTATTGTAAAGATCCTAACTACGCCAAGAAAAGCAAAAGAAAATGAAAGCTAAAGAATTTAAACCACACATGATGTATAAGGGCTGTAAAGGTAAAATGGCTTTTAAAATGAAGGATCATAACAAGCTAAAGGAAAAAGGTTACGGTCATAAAAAAAATTGTAAGAGATGAGTAAACTAAGTCCAAAGCAAAAGAAGATAGCTAGGGTTGCAAAACCTTACAACATAATCACAGGAGCTGATTTCAAAATGTTAAAGAAAATAAAAAAGAAAAAAAATGCCAACAGTAAAATATAAGTGCCCAGATTCAGGGAAGCCAATGTCTAAAACATTTCCTTATAACGCAATGGGTAAAGCCCAGGCAGACTCATTCGCCAAGACTATGAATGGCTCGATGAAAATGAATCCTAATTACGGGATGGAGAAAAAAACCAATTCATCAGGATACTAATGGGTGAATTAGCTAACTGGAGGAAACAGAAGTGGGTTCGCATTGGTACCGATGGCTCTATACTTGGAGCGTGTGGTACTAGCAAAGACACTAAGAATCCAGATAGATGTTTACCTCTAGCGAAAGCTAAAAGCCTTACTAAGTCTCAAAGAGCTGCAACGGCGAGAAAAAAGAAAAAATCAAAGGGTGTTGTTGCAAACACTAAAGCAGCTAGGGTTAGTTTTAAGAAAAAATGATTAAGAGACTACTCAATATATGGGAGCACAGTGACTCACAGCCCACGGAGATAACTCTTGGGCTTTGTAATTTTATACTAACACCAGCGGCTACTATAATTGAACTAGGTTTTATGCCTGTTTTTAATGTGTTACTAGTTTCCGTAGGGTTTTTTCAACTATTTGCCGTCGCTAAAGGATGTATAAACTACAGGGTAAAGGCTGCGTTCTTTTCTTTTTCATTATTTATTATAACTTTGTCACTCTACGTAATTTGTTGTGGACTCAAGGATGCGTCTCATTATGGTTGGGTTGTATTAGTTATTAGCTCATTTGGGAGCCTAAGACGATTAAAAAAGGAACAACTACATGGACAGCGTAACTGAAATAGTAACAATAGTAGGAGGGGTTCTAGGAACCGCTGGAGTGTGGAAGTTTGCTGAGGCAAGGATGAAGATAAGGGCTGAACAAAAAAAAGACGAAGAAAAAAATAATGATGGCATCCAATACCGAGACGACTTGAAACGCAGGGTAAGTAAACTAGAGGAACTACTTGTTGAGTCAGCCAAGGAGAAGGATGAGTTAAGACAGTCTGTCCTTAAGTTAACGGAGGAGGTATCAGCACTACGAACTAAGGTAGAGTTCTTAGAGAAAGAAAACGAACGATTAAAGATGAGGTAATGGCGAATAAAAGCAAAATGAAATGTAACAGAGTTACTGCTTCTGATAGGGCTGGTAAGAAGAAGATGGTAAAGGCTTGTTCTGGTGGTAGTGAGAAGTTAATTCATTTTGGTGCTAAGGGTTACGGTCACAACTACAGTGCAGCCGCTAGAAAAAGTTTTAGAGCCAGACATAAGTGTAGCTCAGCTAACGATAAGATGACGGCTAGATACTGGGCGTGTAAGCATCTATGGGCTGGTAAGGGAGGATCAACAAAGAGTTCTCCTAAAAGTAAAAGAGGAAAGTATTAATTATGCCATTTACAAAAATGACAAAAGGTAGATGTAAGGGCAAATATAAAAGCCCTAGTGGAAAATGTTTTACTAAGAAACAGGTAAAGTTTTACTACGCTACTGAAGGAACATTTAAGAAGAAGTCTTAGTCCTCCTTATCATCAACCTCATCGTTAAATTTTCTTATTGCTGTTTGATATATTTTATCTGTAGAGTTTCTTTTTTTAAATATTGGATTATTCCTAGGTTCTTCAGATATTTTTTCCTGACCGTTTAATTTTTTATATAACGAATCTATAAAACGTCTTGTCTTGTAAGTAACCTCATACAGTGCTTTTTGGTTAGGTCCATTATTTCTCCACTTATGTAACCACCCACTCTTTAACAGCTTACCAAAACGCTCCTTATCCCAGGACATAAGCTTACCGAAATTCATACAATCCTCTCTGGTAAATAGCTTCTCACCGTATAGATATAGTAGCATATCTAGTTCTGCGGTAGTAAGGTCGTGTTTAGCCTTAGCCCAGTAGCGAACTATTCGCCAATTTTTAAGGTAATGTTTTTGTGGGTCTGCTCTTTCATAGATCTTGTACCTTTTACGGTACATTATAAAGTGATTCATAAATGTAAAGATAGAAATTTTATTATTATCTTTGTCGTATGAAAAGTAAAGGACTAGGCGATAGTATTGAAAAGTTCACACAAGCCACAGGCATAAAATCAATAGTTGAAAAGGGTGCTGCTGCATTAGGAAAAGATTGCGGGTGTGGTCAGAGAAAAAGCAAGCTAAACGAATTATTTCCTTACGGTAAAAAATAAAAAATTATGGACAAGTATCAAGACAAAAAAGCATCTATGGATGACTACTCTCACGAGAGGAAACTAAGAATAGATGGTAGATATGAAGCGGCTCACGGAAAGATGGCAGCTGCTAAGAACGACTTCGATCATGCACATGCCTTAAAAAAAGATGCTCACTACGATGCTGAAAGCAGGGCTCAGTTCGCTGGTCATATTCACAAAATGTTTAAAAAATAAAAAATGGCGTATCAAAAATTACAAGTAAGTAGAGCTCTTCAGGTTATACCTAGCGATACGATTAACATACCAAACATCTCACACAGATCAGCACAAGGAACTACAGTAGGTACAGCTGATACTAATAAATTAGTTGACACAGGGGCTACATTTCTTGATAGTGGATTAGTTAAAAAGAACGACATTGTTTACAACACTACTGATTCAACTATAGCTAGAGTTTTAGATGTAGAATCTAACAGTACACTACTATTAAGTGCGGACATATTTGCTGCGGCTGAGAAGTACGAAATATACAAAGATAATAACGATGGTTGTATTCTTTATGTAGGTGGATTAGGAAATGTTGAGTTAGTTACTGCTGGTGGTGATGAGATTGTATTCCCAGGTGTTTCAGCTGGATCTTTCTTACCTGTTCAAGTAACTAGAGTTAAGGCTGCGTCAACAACTGCTACGAACATAATAGCTCTTTGGTAGTATGAGCAGCACGGGTATAGGTGTAGGTGCGAGTATGATCTTTGGCGGGGTGAAGGCATCCCCTTCATTTGAGTACAGCGGTAGTGCATTCTGTGCTGATGCAAGTGATCCAACTCCAACTATTAACGGAACCCCAGGAGGTACATTTACTGCGGCACCTGTTGCTCCCAATACAGGAACTCTAGTAATAAACTCTAGCACTGGTACGGTTGACTTGTCAGCTAGTGATGTGGGTAACTACTTAGTGACTTACACGGTAGCGGGTAAGTCTGAGAGCGATCCATTTGAGGTGTTAGCGGTACAAAGTACTGCATTTAGTTACACAGCACCTAGTTTTCAACAAACAGGAACAGCGTCTCCAAATATTACTGGAACTAGCGGTGGAGTATTTTCTGCTACTTCAGGTATAATTTTTTCAGACACTAGTAGCAACACTGGAAGTAGCACAGGTGTAATTGACTTAGCTGCATCTACTATAGGTGGACCATACACGATTACATATACCAATACTGGTGCGTGTCAAGGAACACCATCTACGTTTGATGTTAGTGTAACCGCTGCGTATGCTTCAACCTCTTCGTTTTCTTTCGATGGGGTAAACGATTATATAGAAGCTGGTGTTAATATGACAGGTTCAGATGTAACGTTAAGTTATTGGGTAAATGCAAATGGAACATATGCTACTAATAATGAATACTACTCTCCAGTAGGGTTTGGAAATACTAGTGGTACTGGTAATCAAAGTTTAGGTACTTTATATAAAAAAACAAACCTATTTGCAGGTATGCAATGCTTCGATTCAACTGATACAGTTTATACTACTTGGACTGCTCGAAGCGTTATTTTAGAAGGTACTGGATGGCATCATATTTTATGGACTTTTAATTTCACAACTAAACATACTTATTGTTATATAGATGGAGCAGTACAAACTTTTACTCATTTTAGTAACGGCTCAACTACTCCGTTTTTAATAAATAGAAACGTTGGTATGACAACACCATTAATTATGGGAAGCTCTTGGGCAGGTTCTGCTCCACAAGTCGGAAGATATTTTGGTGGATTAATTGATGAAGTATCTGCATGGAATACAGTTTTAAGCAGCGATGCAGCTACAGAAATTTACAACAGTGGTGCGCCAAATGATTTAACAAGTTTAACTAATGCGAGTTCAAGCAACCTTAAGGCTTGGTATAAAATGTAATTAAATATGAGTACAGAATTTTACAATAGAAACTGGAGGATGCCAAATAGTTGGAACGGCTCAACGGATAACAATAACAAAGTATCTAATTACAGTATGAGCTTTGATGGGAGTTCGGAGTATATAGACTGTGGAAATGATAGTTCGTTAAGTTTTGGTACTGGTAATTTTAGTATTTCTTGCTGGTTTAAAACTACACAAAATGTTTTAGGCGCAGCAGATTTAGTTATAAATGGAGCATTTGGTGGGGGTGCTAAAAATTATGCTTTACTATTAAATAATTCTGAAAAACTACTTTTTGCTATTGATGACGGAAATGATAACCCTTTTGTTATTAGCACAAGTTCAGTTGCTGATGGGAACTGGCATCACGTAGTCGGTGTTAGAGATTCAGTTAATATTAATCTTTATTTAGATGGTTCATTAATTGATTCGACTACAGATACAACCGATACAAGTATTGACTCAACAAGTCCACTATTAATAGGAGCTGGAACTACTGTAAATACTGGAGTAATAGGTAATTTTTTCGAAGGTTCTTTAGACCACGTTGCAATCTTTGACTATGCACTTTCAGCTTCACAAATAACTACTCTGTATGGTAACTCCAGTACTGGTGTTGGTAATCCAATGAGTATAAGTCCAAAACCTATTGCTTACTATCCAATTGGTGATTATGCAGCGTTTAACGGTTCAGAGTATTTAGTAAATAATGGAGCTCTACAAGATTATGTATTTGATTTTGTGTCTAATGACAATATAAATTGTGGTGATAGTGATGATTTTAGTTTTGGTAATAGCGCAAATGATAGTCCTTTTTCTTTTTCAGCTTGGATAAATGGTGATGCTTTTGGAAGTCTTGCGCAAACTATTATGGCTAAAGATAATTCAACGGGTAGAGAATATACTTTTGGTATATGGAATCCAGCAAAATTAAGAATTATATTACACGATGGTGCTGCTCAACAAAAAATCGAAACAGGTTCTAATTCATTTGACGCTAATAAGTGGTATCATACTATGGTAACATACGACGGAAGAGGAGGAGCAAGTGCTGCTGATGGTTTAAAAATATATATTAACGCTATCAATCAAACTGTTACAGATATTTCTAGTGGTGGAACTTATACTGCTATGGAAAACACTTCAACACCTTTAACTATTGGTGAATATTATAATAGTTCTTTTTTCGATGGAAAACTTTCAAACGTTCAAATATTTAGTACAACTTTACCTGCAACGGGTTCTAATTCAGTAGAAACTCTTTACAATAATGGAGTTCCATTAAGTACTATGAGCGGCTTTACATCATTAGTAGGGTGGTGGAAACTAGATGCCTCTGCTACTTTTGATGGTTCTAACTGGTCTATCCCAGATGATAGTTCTAATTCAAACACTGGAACTTCTAGCGGGATGACTGCTGCTAATTTAGTTCAATCCAACTTATTAATAACACAACCCTACTCAAGGTACGCACTTTCATTTGATGGAACAAATGACAAAATAGAATTACCATATAATGCTAAACTTAATTCAGGAGCAGATGGATACACTATTTCATCTTGGGTGAATATAAGTTCTACAAGTGGTAATAAAACTATATATTCAACTGAATATAACGAAGGAATTATATTTTTAATAGCGGGGGATGACATTAAATTTTATCAAGCTTTAACTGGTCCAAGTTGGAAATCTTTTACTGTAAATTCATCTTTTGCACTATCATCAAACACTTGGTATAATATAGTAGCTACTTGGGATGGTAGTGACAATATTAAAATATATTTAAATGGTTCTTTAATTCATACGGAGTCTGAATTTACTTCACTACAAAACCCAACTACTCCATCACAATTTCCTAAAATTGGAGACTATAACAATTTATGGTTTATGAATGGCTCTATATCAAACGTTTCTATGTGGAATACTTCATTAAATCAAACACAAGTAACAGAAATCTACAATCAAGGCAAACCATCTAATCTTAATAATCACAGTGCTTATTCAAATCTTGTTAGCTGGTGGCAGTTAGGTGAAAATATGAGTTATGATTCTAATGTATGGACTGTATTAGATGAGAAAGGAACTAATAATGGAACAGGAGCAAATTTAGCACCAGCAGAGGATTCAATAGTAAATGGAGTTGGAACGTCTGGGAATGGCTTAAGTGATGGTATGGGAGGTGCAGATAATATAATAGGAGACGCTCCTTATAGTACGGAAAATGCAGTTAGTTATGGAATGGGAGTCGATGCGAGAGTATCAGGTTCTGGAAATGTACCGAGTTAAAAATATTAAATAAATAAAAAAATGAGACAATACGCAGTAATAGAATTAACAGAAACAGATAAGGTAATCTTTTCACAGGTTAATCAGTCGTCAGCTCAAACAATGAGAAGAAACCTAGCTAATACTCAAGGCTTACTTTCTTGGGCTACTACACCTTCATTTATTACAAATGGTAGTTTACCTATCGTTGGAAGTGTTATGAACCACGAAGAGGCTATAGCTTTAATGGCAACTGATGCTTGGACTGATCCAAACGCTGGACCTAATGAATAATTATTTTATCTTTGTAAAAAGAAAGTAAATACATAAAGTAAATAAAATGGCAATACCATCAGGCACAAAATTTCAAGGGATACCATCAAGTAACGATGACTTAAACAAAAGATCCTCACAAGTAAACGCTTTAGCTCCACTATATAGTTTAGATGATATAAAGGGAGCAGTGATACCAGCTACGGCAACTACAGGCACACTAATATCTTTTACTAAGCAGCAGATATATAATACCTCATCCGCTCCAGGGACAGGTAATATAACAAATGACTTAACAGGAGCTGAGCTAGGTGTAGTTCAAAAAATATACCACAATGACGGTAGTGCACCTACTGTACCAGCAGGATGGGTTTTAATAGGTAGCGGAACTTACACAACATCTTCTTTAAATATTATATATGCTGAGTGGTGTGGAGGAACTAGAGTTGAGTATTGGATAGTATCACT
>WLWH01000546.1_pt1 | contig 30615 bp, 25 predicted proteins | sample 6712741 | NCBI WGS metagenome assembly WLWH01 (sample SAMN12718694, study PRJNA515312) | sponge metagenome | isolation source: marine sponge | host: Mycale hentscheli | place: New Zealand: South Island, Marlborough, Capsize Point | collected 2003-05-01
AGCGGATTCTTCAATAGATATAATAGATTATCAAATAAGTTTCGAAAAATTAGATCTTACTTGGTGGCCCAGAAATAACAACTTACTTGGCAATGTAAAATTATACTTAAAAGGAACAACATCAGGTTCTGCACCTAGTTCATCAGGGTTTATAAATTGGAAAACCCAAAATGATAATTATCCCTGGACTGATGCAGCTTCAGGTGCAGGTTCTTTTCCTAGACTACCATCATCTTTATATCCTATTCAAACAGTTGCAGGTAATTTTGATTTTGATGGTACAACATCAACCTCTTTTGAAACTCATACATATAGTAGAAATTTGATGGACACTGGATATACACCATCCACAACGACACCATTATTTTTTATAGAGGCGGATTATGATAATAATATTTTAAGAAGTAATAGAGGTGGTAGCAATTTAGAATTAGGAACAAGAAGAAGTTTAGATTCCGCATGTGTAACAGACAATGCAACACAACCCATAAATAGATTTGCAGGTAGAGGAGTAGGACCAACAGGTAGTTATACCTTATTTTGGGATTATACATTTGATACATCAGTAACTTTTCAAAATGTAGGAGATCTGTCATCAAATGCTCCTTATAATCAATATCCTTTTTGTGAGATAGGAACAACTCCTAATTTTGCTACTACATTTTCACACAGCACTATAATGAGCGGTGTAACTGCTCAAAAACAGTTGATGTGGGCAAAAGATGGATTTAAACACGGACAATGGAGTACTTCGAATGAAAATCCTTATATCAATTATACATCAAAGTATTGGTTTGGTAATCATACACCGTCTGCTCTATCAGTTGATTATTCATCATTTAACACAACTGGAGAAACTATAGGAACAATAGCTAGAACATATGACGCAGCAGACCTGACTCCATGGTATGATAATAGCAATCCTAGTAGTTTTACAATAGATACAGGACCATATAAGGTTTTGGTTGTAAAAATACAAAAACCATCTGGATTTAATACATCCCAACAACCTTGTTGTAGTTTAGAACTAAAATTGGGAACCCCTGGAGCTTATGTAAGATGGCCAGATATAACTCCTACACAAGCAGACAATGGATCAAAACCATTAGTTTGGATGTTAGAAGATCAGGGCTCGACAGTAACTACATTTGCAGTATCATCCACCTATAATTCAGCTAGAACTGGCTGGAAGGCTACACATAAAAGAGAAGACACTGCTGGACAAGGGTCATCAATTATGAATGAAAATAATATGGGATGTACAAATACAACAGCTTTACACACATCCGCAGGGGATAATCAAGGAGTCAAAGTATTCGATTTGACAGGAGGAAAAACTGTAGCATATGATATATATTTCAGAATTTTAATACCAAATTCAAATACATCTACTAGTAATAATTTGTCAGCAATAAGAGTAGCTTTTTATAATCGATCAGGACAAACAGTATCTTCTGCAATTACTGGACAGACTGTAATAAAAGATTGGTCTCAATAATAAACAGTAATGCATTTATATAAAATATATTAAATTATTATTATATTTTATATGTCGTTCGTGGTAGACAATGATTATCAAACAAGTCTATTATTTAAACAATTTGTTGGTGTTGCTGCTTCAAGATTAGACGATGAATTTAGTGTCGAAAAATTCAAAAGCGTGCCAAATATATTTAGTAGCGATGTTATGATAGAAGAAATACCCAATTCAGCACCAATAAAAATATCAGGTCCTAATAATTTAGATGTATCAAGTAATTGGTTGGATTCATCTTGCAATTATGCAACCAATACTGTAGAAGAATCCACATATATAGGTTCAGGACCTGATTATGGAAAAACATTTGCAGAAATATATCCTGATACAAATTTAAAGTTTTATAAGAGATTATCATTAGTTCCTTGTGATGATGTAAATGGGCAAGGACGAGTTTGGGGGTCATTTACAGATTATAATACTAATAATCAATCCGTTTTAAAACATACAATACCCTTTAAATATGATGATGTAACCGCAACTTATTTACCAGTAGTAAGATACAATAAAATACAAAGTGGAAATGGTGCGGGGACGGGTAATCCTAATTTTCAAATAGGCAATATAAATGCATCCCCTTTGTATTGGGTAATGGATGCAGGAACAGGATTTTTACAATTTTATAATACAACATCAAATTTACAAAGCGCTGGAGTAAAAGATATAAAATTAAGTAGTGTTCAAGACAAAGAGTGGGCACCAGTTATTTCTTGCTATGTTTATAATGGTAAAACAGGAATTACAAATTTAGATATTTCAGGGCAACAGCAAGTAGCTGATATCAGTGGAGAAAATGCAAGACTAATCGATATTGAAAGAATGGTATTACCAGATGGTTCTGCAAACCCAATAATTGATTTATCGGGTAATGATACTATACGAGCACAATATGAATATATTCGTAAAAATTTATTTATAGGTTATCCTGCACATCCGGTGATAACAGGAAATCAAGTAGATCATGCATTTGACCCTAGTCATAATTCTAAATATTATGAATTTGATGTTTCTGGAAGCGCATATATATCAAATGATTTGGATGTATCGGGTAATATAGATGTATCTAATAATTTACAAGTAGGAGGGAATACAGATGTATCAGGTAATGTTACAATAGATGGAAATATTGATATTTCTAATAACATATCTATAGGAGGAGATACAGATATTTCTGGGACTATAATAATAGATGGTGGTGCTGATATATCTGGTAACTTACAAGTAGGTGGAAATACTGATGTATCAGGTAACATAACAATTGATGGAACAGGTGATATATCGGGTAATTTACAAGTAGGAGGTAATACAGATGTTTCTGGTAACATAACCATTGATGGAACAGGTGATATATCAGGTAATTTACAAGTAGGTGGAAATACAGATATATCTGGTAACATAACCATTGATGGTAGTGGAGATATTTCTGGTAACTTGCAAGTAGGTGGAAACACTGATGTATCTGGTAATCTAACAGTCGATGGCATTTTAGATATATCAAGTGGATTGATTATTGGAGGAGACTTGGATGTATCTGGTAATATTTCTGTAGATGGTGATGGCGATATATCTGGTAATTTACAAGTAGGCGGAAACACAGATGTATCTGGCAACATAATTATTGATGGGGCAGGAGATATTTCTGGTAATTTACAAGTAGGTGGGAATACTGATGTATCTGGTAATATTGTTGTAGATGGAGATGGAGATATTTCTGGTAATTTACAAGTAAGCGGAAACACAGATGTATCTGGTAACATAACTATTGATGGGACAGGAGATATTTCTGGAAATTTACAAGTTGGAGGAAACACGGATATATCCGGTAATATTATAGTTGACGGATTTATTGATATTTCTGGTAATTTACAAGTAGATGGAAATACAGATGTATCTGGTAACATAACTATTGATGGAGAAGGGGATATTTCAGGTAATTTACAAGTTGGTGGAAATACAGATATATCTGGTAATATTGTTGTAGATGGAGATGGAGATATATCCGGTAATTTACAAATAGGTGGTAATATTGAATTATCTGGAAATCTTATAATTGACGGACAAATAATTGGTATAGATTTCGGTAGTGGAACAATAAATTCTGGAGGATATGAAGTAGACAATAATGGAAACTTCTCTGTAATTACATCACCTGCTGAAGATGCCGCTCGTGATATATCTGGTATATATTTTAATGATTCTAATTTTGATGTAAGTTTTTCACAAATATCAGGAAATAATTTATACGTAGACTTAAAGGCGGGGAATGTTGAAGATGTTTCGAGGAATATATTATTTTTTGACCCGCCAAAAGCTGTAACAAATGAACATATAGATTTGATAACAACTTTAAGTTTTCCTAGGTTAGATGTTTCATGGAATAATCCAACTCAATATCGTGTAGCATTTGATTTCATAGGTACGAATGGTCCTCGATCAGATATAAATACAATAGGATTAGAGTATAGGGACGAATATAATTTTTTACCATACTTTCAAGGATTAAAAGTTGAATATTTGTTATATGATACATCAGGATCACCAGTTAGTGGAACAAAATGGACTCCTGTTCCTCAAAGTAATTTAAAAAGTGCTTCATTGGCGTCGGGAAATCCATCGTCATACTGGAATGGTGCTGAATTTTTACCAAAATTTATAAAACAAGTTTTTATATATACTTATACGTCAGGACAAACAGTAACAGATTTATCTCATGGAACTGTAATATTTAACGATTGGAATGGTTCTGGTTCAACATTTCCTGTAACAGATAAAAATGGTTATGCATTTGCTTTACCACAAAATTGTCCAAATACAAGCACAACTACAAATGGTAAAAAAGTCCAATTAAGAGTAGCAATGATGAATAGAGCAAGAGCAAGTATTACAGACCCTTCATATATATCTCATCAATTATCATCAACAGATGTTTCTTGGAATTGGGTTTATATTCCAGATATAAGTGGAATGGCAATAGGTAACTATGGAGCACCTACTGCTCCATTGACATTTACCACACCAGCAACTAATACATTTTATGATCAATTTACATTTAATGGTCAGAATGATAACGATGGAAATGACACTTTTAGTGCAAATCCTGTTGTAGAAAAAGAATTATTCACACCATTTTCATCATTAGATGCCACTGACCCTTTCTTTCCAAAAGTAAGGTATCGTTATGATTTAAGTGGTCACAGATTATCTACATCTAAACAAGTAGGAGGATATAATACTTTAATAGATATATCAAGAAATCTTCCTCCTACAGATGTTTCGGCAAATTGGTTTCCTTCTTCAGTCAATCCAAATGCAAATCCAAATACTTGGACAGATGTTGTAAATCGTTCGAGAAATATAGTTTATCCACAACATAAATATGAAATTTATGGATATAGTATGCGTTATAATTTTGATCCTAGTCGTAATGATCCAAACTTTCTTGACTATACAGATGCAAGTTTGAACAGTGTTATAACTGGATTATCTACTTGGACTACAACTTATCCAACAAGAAATCAAGCAACTAATACAAATAGTAATAGCGGATATAGAGACACTTTACCAAATTTCCTAGACCCACCAACAGGAACAGGAACAGGAAGCACAACTTGGACATCAACAACAACCCCATCATGGAATCAATCAAATTATTTTGTAGCAGCAGGAGCTATACAAGCATGGAATTCTACAAAAACAATAAAAACAAATTTGTTATTTTTAGATGATAATGTAACAATAAAAGCAGAATCAGATTATAAGTATAAACTAAGAGCGAATCCAGATAACCTTTTAGGTATAGATACAAGTGGAGGCGAAATTATAAGAATGAGAAGTAATATTTATTTAGATGGTACAACAACAAAACATGCAACAGATTTGGATTTAAGTGGTGTCCAAACAGGATTTCAAGCTGTAAATAACTCTTTACCAGGATATGATGCTTCTGGAGGAGCAATAAACCCTTCAAATCAATATTTAGAGTGGAATACTACAGATGTAAGTAATGTTTATGATTTAGGTGATTCTTTACGAGAAGGGGGATATTATTGTGGATTAGAGTTTCAAACACCAAAAATAAAAGATGTTAAATTGACAACATATCCAGATGTATCAAATAATCCAAGTGCAACAGGTTATCAAGTAGTAATATATCAAGAATTGTCTGGTAATCCTGTATGGGTAAGACATCCAACCTCTAGTGGTGGATGGACAAAAATATTTAATCCTGCTCTTCGTCCAGCCAATGATATAGAAGTAAAATTTTCAGGAAATACTTTTTTTATATTGAATGATGGGTATGATGGAACTGGAACTTACGAAGGTGGTGGAAGAACAAATAAATTTAAATTTGGGTCAACTGCTACAACAAATTCAAACCCAACAAAAAACTTTTTTGGTTTGCCAATGTTAGCGGATTCTTCAATAGATATAATAGATTATCAAATAAGTTTAGAAGGACTAGATTTAAATTGGTGGCCAACAAATAATAATTTGTTAGGAAATTTAAAATTATATGTAAAAGGAACAAATTCAACTGGCGTTTCAGGTCATATAAATTGGAACAATCAAACAGTAAATAAACCATGGTCTGGTGCTGGTAGTGGCACTAATGATTTTCCGAAATTAGATTCTAATAGTAATCCAATACAAACATTAACTCGTGATTTTGATTTTAATGGGACAACAACAACATCTTTCGGAGGAAATAATTATAGCAGAGATTTGATGGATACAGGTTATAGTCCTGATGAAACAACACCAATGTTTTATATAGAAGCAGATTATGATAATAATATTTTAAGAAGTGATAGAGGTGGTAGCGATTTAGAAGCAGGGACAAGAAGAAGTTTAGATACGGCATGTGGAAATGATACTACTCCAAAAGAAAATAGATTTGAAGGAAAAGGAGTAGGACCTACTGGTAGTTATACTTTATTTTGGGATTTTACTTTTAATACAGCAAAAATATTTCAAAATGTAGGAGAAATAGGTAGTACTCCTTATGATGAATATCCTTTTTGTGATATAGGAACAAGTCCTAATTTTGCTACCACTTTTTCACACAGCACTATAATGTCAGGAACAATTGCAAATAAACAGTTAATGTGGGCAAAAGATGGATTTAAACACGGACAATGGAACACTGCAAATGAAAATCCTTATATCAATTATACATCAAAGTATTGGTTTGGTAATCATACACCATCTGCTCTAGCAGTTGATTATTCATCATTTAACACAACTGGAGAAACAATCGGGACAACAGCTAGCACATATAGTAGTTCGGATGTAACAAAATGGTATGATGATAGTAGTCCTAGTAGTTTTACAATAGATACAGGACCATATAAAGTTTTAGTAGTAAAAATACAAAAACCAACAGGGTTTTCAGCATCACAACAACCTTGTTGTAGTTTAGAACTAAGATTGGATAGCACTACAACTTATACAAGATGGCCAGATATAACTCCTACACAAGCAGCCAATGGATCAAAACCATTAGTTTGGATGATGGAAGATAAAGGTTCAACAACTTCTACATTTGCAGTAACTACTGGATATAGCCAGGACAGAACAGGATGGAAAGCTACGCATAAAATGGAAAATACATCAGGTCAAAGTGTAGCAATTATGAATGAAAACAATATGGGTTGCACAAATAAAGCAGCTCTTCATACAACATCAGGGTCAAATACAGGAGTAAAGGTTTTTGATCTAACAGGAGCAAAAACTGCTGGATATGATATTTACTTTAGAATATTAATACCAAATGGAAGTTCGAGTACAAATAGTTTATCCGCCGTGCGTGTTGCATTTTATAATAGAAATGGGTCCACCGTTTCTTCAGCAATTTCAGGTACTGTAACAAAAGATTGGTTGTTGATATAAATGAATTTAATAAAGTATAATAAATTATTATTATATTTTATATGTCTCTTATTGATAATGATTATCAAACAGCATTATTATTCAAACAATTTGTTGGTGTTGCTGCTGCAAGATTAGATGATGAGTTTAGTGTAGAAAAATTCCGTAGCGTTCCAAATATATTTAGCAACGATGTTATGATAGAAGAGATACCCTCAAGTGCACCAATAAAAATATCGGGAACTAATAATTTAGATGCATCAAGTAATTGGTTAGATTCATCTTGCAATTATGGAACTAATACTGTAGAAGAATCCACATATATAGGCCCAGGACCTGATTATGGAAAAACATTTGCAGAAATATATCCTGATACAAATTTAAAGTTTTATAAGAGATTATCTTTAGTTCCATGCGAACAAAATTCAAATGGACAGGTTTGGGGATCATTTACAGATTATAATGGTACTCCTATGTATACTAATCTCGAATCAGTGTTAAAACATTCAATACCCTTTAAATATGATGATACAAACGCGACTTATTCTCCAGTTGTACAATATAATAGAATACAAGGTGGAAATGGGGCAGGGACGGGTAATCCTAATTTTCAAGAAACAGATATTAATTCTTTTCCATTATATTGGGTAATGGATGCTGGAACAGGATTTTTACAAATGTATCAATCCCAAACAAATTTAGAAGCACAGGGAGTAAAAGACATAAAAGTAGGTCTTGTTCAAGATAAAGATTGGGCGCCAAAGATATCGGTGTATGTTTATAATGGTAAAAGAGGAATTACAAATTTAGATGTTTCTGGACAAGTTCAAGTAGGTGATATAAGTGGAATTAATACATTGACTGAGGAAATAGAAAGAATGGTAATATTAGATGGCTCAGCAGTAGTAACCCAAATAGATTTGTGTGGTAACGATACTTTAAGAGCACAATATGAATATATTCGAAAAAATTTATTTGTAGGGTATCCAACACATCCAATACTAACAGATTATCAAGTGGATCATGCTTTTGATCCGAGTCAGAATGGACTTTATTATGAATTGGATATTTCAGGAAATTCATATATATCTGGAAATGTAGATATAAGCAGTAATCTAGGTGTTACTGGAACATTATCCGTAGATGGAAATATTCAAGGAGATAGTAATGCAAATATTGGAGGAGATTTATTTGTAGATGGTATAATAGAAAGTATTGATGGTACTAGATTTGTTGATTATAGAAAGTATAACTCAGATATAAGTGGCGTTTTTTCAGGATGGTTTTGTATAGCAAAAATAGATCCTGGTCCAGCAGGAGAATTTGCAAATGGATTATTTATATTAGATGATGATACAAGTGGATTAAGACAAAGTATAATATTTAGAGCTGGGTCTAGTTATTCAAGAGGAAATTTTGTTGATGTTATAACAAATCATTTTTACTCAGGACCCAAAATAACAGGTATAAGAATTGATGTATCTGGTAACGATCTTTACCAAGGAGCTAATTTATATATACAAAGAGGATACAATCCAAACCCTACTCGATTATTTATTAGAGTTTATCAAAATAAAAGAAAAGGCACCGACGGAACGAATGTTGGTTGGTGGCAATTAACAAGCACTCCTATACCAAATTTAAATGCAACAGGGGCACAATTAAATTTAGATTTTAATCCGTCTGGAAATGTGGGTGGTAGTAAAGCTACTACATTAGATACATTAATAGATGCTCAATTAAAGGTTAATGAAAAAACAACATTGACAGATTTGTCTGCAACAAATATATCTACAACAAATAATGTTATAGTAGACGGAGATTTGACTGTTAATGGTTATACGAGAGTACAAAAGGGTGAATTTGTGGATATTAGTGGTATGAACATAATATTAAGAGACGAATTAAATATAAAAGATACAAATATACTTGTTAAAAATGATATACCAGAAATTTATCAACCAACTGGCACTCCCAATAATGTAGATTACTATGAAATAGCATTTGTTGACCAGAGTATATTTGCTCCAGGAACTGGAAATCAGGTAGATTGTGTTACTGCTTATTTTACATTTACAAATAATCTTGGAGGTGGAACTATTACAGATTCGAAACAAAGTATACATTTCATAGCAGGAGTGTATTATGCTTTATCAGAGCCTAAGTCTTTTATAAAAGTGTTGTCTAACAATTACAATGCGAGCGATTCACATATCTCTGAATTAGTAATTGCAGAAGAAGCAACAACAAGACAGGTTTATTTAATATTAGGTTTTGATAATCAATATCCAACGCCAATGGAAAACTGTGAAATAAGAATGTATAAAAATAGCATGGGTGATCAAGATTTAACCAGTGCTGGTCTTTATTCTGGAGGAGGATGGATTATGGGAAATAGAGTTCTAGGTGCATCAACTAATAGTTTATTAGATTTATCAACGAAATCGGTTTATCCAGCATCGCCTTTTTCTATAAATTCGATAACAAGTAATATAAAAATAGATTCTTCATTGTCTCCTAATGCATATTCTAATTTATTTGAAAACTTTCTTAATCCTGTAGATATTTCTTCAAATGCAAGAATTAGAGGTAATTTGAAGGTTGATGGAGATTTAGCAGTTGATGGTAGAACAACATTAAATGACCATTTAAGAGCAAAAGATATTAGTTGTGCTTATTTACAAGTAGATGTTAGTGGAAGTGTAAATGGAGGAATAATTATAAATAATGTAGGTTCTGGCGGTCCAGAAATAAAATTCCAAAGAACAGATAATACATATTTAGGTGCTACTAGATATAATAAGATTTACACAGATGACCCAACAAATGAGTTACATATTGATTTTGGAACCGGTTCAGGAGGACACACTATGTATTTAGATGGAAATACTAATAGTGCAACAGTCGTAGTAGCTCAAAATCTTAACACAGGGGATACTGTAGTTAAAGCATTAGTCCAGAACGGGTTATCAACTACTATAGCAGCAACTAATTCGGGTCGTGGTAAATTATCAATGAATAATGGATTTACATCAGGTACTGGTGTTGGAGGAGGTATAGATATTCAGTGTGCTGGAACACCAACACCGCAACATGATTGGTACATTGGTGGCTCAACAACCGGAACCGTAGGAGGAGCTATAAGACTAAAAGGATTGACAGAAACAGGTGGTTCATTTCCTACATTTGCATCAGGAGAAGTAAGAATAAATGCACAACAAGCAGGTTCAGGATATCAAGATATAGATTTTGCTATTAATACCATAGATAATAATAATGCTTTTTTGGTAGATGCTGCATTAAATGAAATTATATTTGATGTATCAGCAACAACAATTAACGGAGATACAACAATTAATGGAGATACAACAATTAATGGAGATACTTTAACAAACGGAAATTTTGTTAATACAGGAGTGGCAATTTTAAATGATTTATCATTTAGTAGTTTAACATTAAATGTTGCTGAATTACCCGATAATACAACAATACCGAAAAGAACACATCAAACAATCAATTCCTCTCCTTATAGAAACTTAAAAGTAGATGGATATTCTGAATATAGTTTTACAACTGAAAATTTAGCAAATGATGCTAGTTCTAATAATGGAGATTGGATAACTATAGCAAGGGTAGGTTTTCAGGATATGGTAAATCAATCGCAAAGGGCAGATGGGTTATTTGAAATAACTTGTAATAATTCAGGATGTCATCAAACAATACAATTGGCAGCAAGTCATCATTATAAAAAAGGTGGGACATTGGATGTAGTTAAAAATGTAACATATGGACTAAGTACATTGCGACATATTAGTGCTGCAAGAATGAGTTATGCTAGTATTTATGATGGTGGTATACTACAAATTCAAGTTTCACAATCAACATATTCAACAACCTACACTGAAAGTAAAATAACTGTAAAATTGTACCAAAATAATAATTATTTTGGATGGACAAGCGATTTAAGTGGTGCACCACTTCCCGATAACACCCCTTCAGGATATTCTCAAGCAGGATATGGTGACACTGGAAATGTGTTATATAATGGTTCAACTTATAGTAATTTTACATTATTTTTCCCTAGTTCTACAGGAATTAGATTTGCAGAACATATTGCATCGGCCGGGAATCCTGGACAATCTGTAATGCAATATACATCAGATATGATATTAAATAAAGTATATATGAAAGGGGATTTAGATATGAGTGGGAATGTAATTTTAAATGCAAGCTTAACTAATCCAATTTTTAATAATATTTCAACAATAATAACAAATACATTAACAACAGATACATTAACTGTAAATGATAACTTCAACTTACCTAGGGATACAATAGCAAATATGGTATCTCAGCTGTCAAATCATTCTATAGGTATAGCAAATAATATAGGTATTTCTACAAGTGCAACACAACAAATGGATGCGCTTATATGGAAACCTACTGTAGCTAACTCTATCACTACTAGAATTATAACAAGTGAACAATATATGCATGTATATTCAAGAGATTTAGCTGGAGACTCTGCGTATGGAGGCTTGACTGGATTTAGTAAGGGGTCGTCTGTAACGATACCAGCTGGTTCTGGTTTTGATTATTTTCCCTATACTGCACCAATCAGTCCGTCAGCCTCTTATGCTAGATTGGGATTAATGCCAACATCATCAAGTAATATGTCAGGCGATAGACCTATTTCTTCATTTTTACATTTAATGAAAAAAATATGGATTACAGGTATATATCTAAATACCCCTTTTTGTCCTAGACACGGATCAATGACGGGGAACCTTTTTCAATGGGGAGTAAATTCATATGTAGATGTTCAGGTTAGATCACAGAGTGGATGGGAAAGTGTATACAGAATAGGAAATCCCAATGCCAATAACGCAGATAGTTACGGTTTTCCATCTTCTACTTCAATCACCGACTCTAATCGGGGTATCCGTATAACTTTTCCAGCAAATGAATGGAAATTTGTTGATGGTGGAACTAGTATGGCAGATATTGTAAGGTTTAATTTTTTTGCTGGAGTGACAGGAACACCATGTGTATGGATAATAAACGAAAGCACTGATGGTGCTAGAGATGCAGAAATCGACGGATATATAACATTTGTTCAAGAACATCCATTAGCGACATAATTTTTTCACTTTTTCGTAAACAGAAAATGTGGAAGCATTTACAATAACTGCTCTTACAGCACAAACAGAAAATCCCTTCCATAATTTTCCTTGTTTTATGGCTTGTTTTAATGAAATGTGTTGTGCTATTTGACGAGCGTGAATAACATCAATCGGATAAGTTGATGTCCAATTTGCAAGACCAGCAGCACCTCCTGCTATTAAAGGATTATATCCTTCTTTCTTTAAAGAATTATATGTTCCAAAATAAACAGTCATTGCTAATGTTTCGCGAGCATATGTAGACCAAAACCCATGCATAGGTTTTAATATTGATAATGAAATTGGTTGATTTGTTTGTCTTTTAATTTTAAAAGTATCTAATGCAAATACCATTGGAGCTACTACAACACCTGACAACAATCCTGATAACCAATAGTTATTTGTGTATTGTATTGTTTTTTCATACATAGGAAATACTGTGCAATTAAACATACAAGAACAGCATAAAGGAAACTTCCATCCTCTATAATAATTGTTAATTGGCAACCCCCACCAACTTTTTTTATTTTGAATCAATACTTTTGCAGTGTCAAAAGGATGCCCGATAGAAACTTCTGTTAATCCTACGGCGAGGGGAGGAATAATATCTTTCAACATATTTAATTTACAAAGATATTATTTAATTTGTTTTTATAGACCTTATTGGCACACTCAAAACCCCTTAGGGCATGCCCCGCATCCACCACGGCCGCTTCTGCTGCTTTCTCAAAATGGCAATGCCCTGTTCCGAAGTGCGTCCGTCGGAACCCCCACCCCTTCCACCTCGCCCTCGCCCTCGCCCTCGCCCTCTGGGTCCACCTCTACCTCGTGCACCGGCCTGGCGTCGCCGCCAGTAGGCCGCTCGGCGGCGGCTTTCTTTCACCATAGCCTTCTCTTCTGCTCTGGGATCGGCAGCATCTCGCGCATCTCGTTTCCTACGCACCATAGCCTTCTCTTCTGCTCTGGGATCGGCAGCATCTCGCGCATCTCGTTTCCTACGCACCATAGCCTTCTCTTCTGCTCTGGGATCTATTTTGTTTTGCATATAATTATTTGTTTCTTCAGTTGATTTTTTAATTTCGTCAAATTTAGGTTGTATATCGTTTTTTAATGATGATCCTAATAATTCTTGTTTACGAGGGAGCTTTTGAGAAGCTGTAGATAATTCTGTATTAGTATTAATATTTTTTGATTCAGTCCTTGATGATACATTTATATTATTTTGTTGAGAAGGATAAGTATAACCAAAATTATCATTTGGGGTTCTTATTCTACCATCAAATTCTCCAGCATTAATAGCTTTTTGAGTGCATTTTCCTCCTACCCAATTATTATCCATAGCTGATAAGCTGCCTTTATTTCTTTGAAGATTAATAGTATCTAAAGGTGTTTTGATACCTATATATTGATTATTGGGGTCAAATCCCGAATAATTGTTTTGGTTAAATGGTGGGTCATCCCGACTTGAATCAGTCAAAAGTTGTGTCGGTGCTTTTTGTGGTCCAGGAAGATTACTTGGTAAACCTGCTGAAGGATTTAATGGATCGTCTAAAAGTCTAAATCCACGTTCATTTTGTGTATTGTATGTTTGTTCATAATACAATACAGGGCATTTTATACCAACATTTTTACTCCATTTCACATATTCTGCATAATCTTCTAAACTATTAAATTTAATAGGGTTGACTCCTGGAATCATAGCTCTTCGGGTGTTTATTAAATGTAACTCTTTTCCCTTTTTGACTAACATATCTGGACATTGCCCCAATCCCTGAAAGTTTTCTAATAAGTCATTAGACTTGTATCTTAAACAAAAATAAAGTCCGAATAAAAATGCAATAGATATAATTACTAATTTGTAATTGACTTTCATTGTATATATATATTTGAATAAATAAATTTCTCTCCATACACTAAATGAGAATTGTTGAAATTACAGATTCTAATATAGATGAAATAAATGATTTAATAACTAATAAAAATCAAAAGGTTGTTGCAAAATTTTACGCTGACTGGTGTGGTCATTGTAAAGACTTAAATAGTAGAGTTATGCCTGGAGTCGAAAACATCATTAAGAAACAGCCAGGAAAGGGTATGTTAGTTAGTGTTCCTGAACCAATGATATCAAAATTACAAGGAGTTGATAATCAAGTAGATGGTTATCCAATGATTAGATTTCTTGTTGGCGGTAAAAAAAAGAAAGATTATAACGGTAAACGAGAAGTTAAAGATTTAGCAAAGTTTGTTAAAAAGTCGCTTGGTAAATGCAGAAAAAGTAAAACAAAAAAGAAAAATAAAAGAAAACGCAGAAGAAAGAAGAAGACATCAAAAAATAAACGAAGAGGTAGAAGTGCAATGCGTGAAAGATTTTTTAGAATGATATCTCTAAAGTGAATCCAATAATGAAGGATAAATATATTCCATAGTGAATAAAGGTGCTTCTAAAAAAGCTTGGGTTATTCCTGTAAGTAACGCTGGTCTATTTCCCTCAATGAAATGTCCAAAAAATTGAAAAATCCATGCAAAGATAAATAAACAAACAGAATTTTCTCTCCAATAAATATTATTTGTTCTCCAAAGATTTGCTAATTTAAATAACAAATATAAATAAGTTGTCATTACTACACCTATCTTTAAACTGATAAAAGTATAATATGCACTATAAAAATAAAGTAAATATTTATCACATCCAACCATACTTGCAAAATTAAGAAAACAGAGCGATAGCATAGGAATACATACTAAATGTATCGCTTTATTAATGGGATTTTGGTGATAGCTTCGGTAAAAATCAAAGTCAATAGATTGTGGATATGCAATCATTTAAAAAAAATATAATCTTGTTTTTAAATGATTTGTCTAGTAGAGTTAGGTATATAAAATTGAAATAAAAATAATCTATTTAAATAAGAGTTATATAGATTGAGTATAATGAGTTCTCAAGAAATACGTCACGCATTCTTTTCTAAGGAGCAAAAGAAAAGTCTCCTCGAAAGAAAGATGTTCCGTGATGGTAAATCAGAACGCCACGGCACCAATATATACTTGACGACAGATGGTCGTGAAGTAGAAGTTACCGAAGTATGTAAAGATGCAGACAGTTATAAGAAAAGATTTCCAGATTTTGTATATTTGGGACAGGTAACAAAATGGGTAAGAGTTAAATACGATTAATTAATATCGTTAATATGTTTAAACATAGCCCTTTCAATACTTGATTCTGGTGTAAAACCTTCCCATCTTGTATAAATTGTATTCATACAGTTGCACATAGGACATTGACATTCACTTTCCTTAAATTCTTCTTCTTCGTCAGCATAAATATTTGATAATTGTTCTAACCCAGTATCATCATCGCTATCATCTTCTTCTTGAATTCGTTTAATAATTTTTTTCATTTCTTCACATTGTTCTAACATGTTAGGTCTTTGTTTAATAAAGAATGTTTCTAACATTAATCCTCTTTTTATATCTTCAGCTGTTATACTGTTTCTCTTTGCGTGTTTAACATAAATATCAGCGGATTTAATAGCATTTTCCATAAATACTAAAACAATGGAAGCAATATTTTCAGTAGGGTCTTCAGGAACAAGAGTATTAAATCCTGTTTTGAGTTCAGCAGGTATTCCTCTATCAGTCATTGTATATAAATAATTTATTTAATTCTAAATAATTTATATTCAATTTTTACAAAATACTTATTTTAATCTAACAAAATTGAAATAAATATTCATTATAATATTATAGTATCAAATATGACAACAAAGAAAAAACCCGAATTCAGGTTATTTGATTTTCAAGTAGAAAATACAACATATGATACTTATAATGACGAAGAAGGACAAGATAATAATAAATTTCTAGTAAAAATGTTTGGAATGGATGAAAAAGGAAGAACATATTGCATTTATGTCAAGGGGTTTGAGCCATTCTTTTATGTTTTAGTTCCAGATAATTGGAAAAAGAAAGAAGCTAGAAATTTTAAACAATGGTTAATTGAACAATTAGCAATGAAGCCAGGAGGAGAAAGGTATGAAAATAGTATTACATATTGTAAAATACGAAAAGGTAAGAAATTATATGGTTTTGATAATTTTAAAGATTATAAATTCTTAGAAATAGGATTTAAAAATCAACCAGTTCTTAATAAAGTAAGAAATTTATGGTATAATAATAAAAAGAATTTTAAGAATAAAACATTAAAAAAGAAAGGATTAGAATATGAAGAAATATTTGTGAAATTGTATGAAGGAAGAGTTCCACCTTTATTACGATATTTTCATATTCAGGATATGAGTCCATCTGGATGGGCAACATTTAATACGTGTATAAAAAAAATAAAACTGACGGAAAAGAAAACCCATTGTAGATATGAATATGAAACAACATGGGACAATATTATTCCTATACCTGAAAAGGAAAGTGCAACCCCAATGAAAGTAATGAGTTGGGATATTGAGGCATCTTCTAGTCATGGTGATTTTCCAGTTGCAAAGAAATCATATAGAAAAATGATAGGAGAGATTATTCAATATTGGACAAAAAATAAAAAATCAATCAAGAAAATGCAACTAGAAGAAAAGAAACAATTATTAACAGATTTGATAAAGGCAGCATATAGATACAAAAAGATGGATGGAATAAGTAGGGTGTACTTGCAAAATAGGAATCGAAAACCTAGTGAAAGAGATGTGGTGCAGATGGTATCCAAAATAATGAATTATAAATTAGGAAAGTTATTAGCAAGAAGAGAATTAGACAATGGAACGTGGTTTGAAAAAAATAAATGGGAAAATATGGATGATGAGGAAAGAAAAGCATATAAGGATTGGGATTTATATATTCCGTGGGAATTCAAAAATAATGATATTATATATTGCTTATCTGCAAAATTTGATGCAGGAAAGAAATTAGATATATTAGATACGGCATTAAAACACGACGAAACTTGGCTAAAGGATAAAAATGGTAAAAGCGGATGGTTTCGTTCAAACAAAATAATTCCAGGTATTTTACCAAAATTAGAAGGAGATAATTGTACATTTATTGGAAGCACATTCTTAAAATTAGGAGAAAAAGAACCATATTATAATAATATGATAGTTTTAAACAGGTGTGATAATACTCCTGAAGTTCCAAATAGTGAAATTGTTTGGAAAAAAAAAGAAAGAAATGTTTTAATGGAATGGGCAAAATTAATAAAAAAAGAGGACCCTGATATTATTATAGGATATAATACATTTGGTTTTGATTGGCACTTCTTGTTAGATAGAGCGGATGAATTAGATTGTAAAGATCCTTTCTTAAAATTAATGAGTAGAAATAAATTAGAAAAAAGACCAAGAGATATGATTGTAAAAAGCACAACAACTGTTGCAAGTGGAACATATGAGTTAGAATATGTAAAGATTCCGGGAAGAATTCAAATAGATTTATACAATTATTTTCGTAAAAATGAAAATCTACCAGCTTATAAATTAGATTATGTTGCATCTCATTTTATTGGTGATATTGTAAAAGATTATGAAGTAATCGGTAAGAAAACTCGTGTAACAAGTAAAAATTTAATGGGATTAAAAAACGGTCATTATATTGTATTTGAAATATTGGGACATTCGTCAGATAAATATAAAGAAGGTAAAAAATTTAAAATAAGTAACTTACAAAAAAGTTCTTTTGAGATAAATTATCAATTAGATATTGACAAAGGACATAAATTTAGATGGTGTCTAGCAAAGGATGATGTAACTCCACAGGATATTTTCCGGTTAACAAATGAAGGACCATCATCAAAGGCTATTGTAGCAAAATATTGTTTTCAAGATTGTAACTTAGTGCATAATCTTATGATCAAGAATGATATTTACACAGCAATGGTAGAACAGGCAAAAATTTGTTCTGTTCCAATTGAATTTATTGCAATGAGAGGACAAGGTATTAAATTATTGAGTTTTATTGCAAAAGAATGTAGAAAAATTAATACATTTATGCCAGATTTGGCAAAGATAATGAGCAATGATGGTTATGAAGGTGCTATTGTTTTAGAACCCAAAACAGGATTGTATAGAGATAATCCAGTTGCCGTTAATGATTATTCATCACTATATCCTAGTTGTATGATTAGTGAAAATATATCACATGATACAAAAGTATGGACAAAAGAATATAATCTAGAGGGAGATCTAATAAAGATTTGGGGTGAGCGTGATGAAAACGGTAGTTTTAAATATGACAATATAATAGATCCAGAATCAGGAAGGTTATATAAATATGTAGATATTGAATATGATACATATAAATATGTGCGTAAGAACCCAAAGGCAGCAGCTCAAAAGATTAAATGTGGTAGAAAGATGTGTAGATATGTTCAGTTTGAAGGAGAAAAAAAAGGTATTATGCCTACTGTATTACGAGAACTATTAGCTTCTAGAAAGGCAACAAGAAAATTAATTAAATTTAAAACAGTAACATTAAAAAATGGTGAAGCATATAGCGGATTATTGAATAAAGGAGAAGAAGAATATACAATTATACCTGAAAAGGGAGATAAAATTGTAGTAAAAAAGGATGATGTAGATAATGTAGAAGACACATATAATGATTTTATGAAGAATGTATTTGATAAAAGACAATTGAGTAAAAAAGTTGTAGCAAATTCATTATATGGTCAGTCTGGTGCAAAAACGAGTGCATTTTATGATAAAGATATTGCTGCTTCAACTACAGCAACAGGTCGAAAATTATTATTATATGCAAAGAGAATTGTAGAAGAATGTTATGAAAATAGAATTGTAGATACAAAAAATTACGGGAAAGTAAGAACAAGGTCAGAATATATTTACGGGGACACGGATTCGGTATTCTTTACATTTAATCTAGAAGAATTAGATGGTACAAAAATTTTAGGTAAAAAGGCGTTGGAAATAACAATTGAATTAGCAATACAAGCAGGAGAATTAGCTACAATGTTCTTAAAAAATCCTCACGATTTAGAATATGAGAAAACATTTATGCCATTCCTTTTGTTGTCAAAGAAAAGATATGTAGGTATGTTGTATGAAACGAATCCAAATAAATGTAAAATGAAGTCTATGGGTATTGTGTTGAAAAGACGAGATAATGCCCCGTGTGTAAAAGATTGTTACGGTCAAGTAGTTGATTTATTAATGAGCGGAAAATCGGCAGATATTGCTGCAAATTTTGTTAAATCATATATTAAAGATATGGTAGATGAAAAAATAGGATTAGAAAAATTAATTATAAGTAAATCATTAAACGGATTTTATAAAAATCCCGATTCTATTGCTCATAAAGTATTAGCTGAGAGAATGGCAAAAAGAGACCCTGGAAATAAACCGTCTGTAGGATCTAGAATTCCATTTGTTTATATTCAAACAAAAGAAAAAGTTAAATTGCAGGGTGATAGAGTGGAGAATCCTAAGTTTATAAAAGCAAATAAACTAAAACCAGATTATTCATTTTACATTACAAATCAAATTATGAAACCTGTAACACAGATATTTAATTTATTATTAGAACAAATGAGTCAATTCAACAAAAAGACTAATTTGGCAAAATATAAGAAAGATTTACGAATAATTGAAGAAAAATATAACGATAGTGATAAGAAAATAGAAGATAAAACAACTGCATTAAGAGATAAAATGGTAAAAAAGATAATATTTGACGATTCATTGAGAAAATCTGAAAATGCTAAGAAGGGTCAAAGAAGTATTAGTTCATTCTTTGCAATGAAATAAGAAAATTAACATACAAAATATATCGATGTAATTTTGGAACAAAATATTTTTTTCCCTTTCCCTGAAAAGTTTCGTTAAATATATAGTATTCAAGTTGACTGATCAAACATCGATTATAGTTTAATTTCCATGATATTATGATAATGAGATACAACCATTTTATATTTGGATATAATATCCATAAATAAGGTGTAACATACATACCAGTTTTATGTGATACAAACCATATATTTTTTATAATAGAGTTCATAAAAAATATATTTTATTAGCTTTAATATGTTTCATCGTCTGTATCAGTATCAACTGCTGCATCTTCAGTATTTGTTGAATTATCAGTTAATTGTGTTGAAGTAGGAACAAATAGCGAGTATTCTGCTGATATAGTATTACCAGAATTGTCTGGATTTGCTAATGCATTGGATAAAGAAGAAATCATTGCATTAGATAATTGATTAATAGCATTATCGAAATTTCCAGAGGTCAAATCAAATGAAAATGTAGGTGTGTTAGTCAAATTACTAGTAGTTAAGTTACTTGATGTGTCTAATTGTGGAAAATTTTGAAAATTATAAGATATGTCAAATGGTGATGATATTTCAAATGCATTTTGTCTTAATAAAGGTGACGGTCTTGAAACAGCGTCTGAATATGAAGTAGGTGGAAAAATTTGGCTACTAATACTGTATCTACATATAGGGCATCTATGGTCAAATTCTGTAAAATATGTCATCAATGCATCCTCCATAAATAAATGTCCACAGCTTATACTTGCAACTCTATCATCTGGTTGAAAATGTTCTTGTGTAATGGTATCGAAAGTTTGATCTGTCGTATTGGAAATATCTCTCCAAATATGAAAAGTAACATTTCTAGAAATATCTGAATTAGTTGCAGGTCTTCTTTGAATAGGTGTATATAAAGTAGTTTCTAATATTTGATTTAATATATTTCTTCTTCTTCCTGTTCTATTATTGCTTCTTGTAGGTCTAGATATTCTTCTGTTATTTCTATTAATTACATTTCTAAAATTTGAAGTAGAATTGATAGGCGATTGTTGAAATGATCTATTGAATATATTTCTTGGCTGAAGTGGAGTTGAACCAGTAGAACCAGTAGAACCGGTGGAAGGTGTATTGAAATTAAAAAAATTATTATTAGCTGTTCTATTGTTTCTCTCAGTAGAATCAACATGGTCAAGCCATCTTGTTAATAAATTTCTTATATTGTTACTCTGTCTGACTGTATTATGTAGATAATCGCCTATGAGTCTACTTTGTTGAGTATTTTGCTCTCTAATAGTATGTATATAATCTATAAGTAATAATTCTATAGTAGAAGGGGTAGTCCGGTAGCTCATTTATAATATATTTATTAAATGTGTTTAAATGTAAATATTCAAATATAATTAAACATACAGATGCTTAGTATGGAGAAAGATGATGCAACTACTACTATGAAGGATAGAAAAGATTTTATTAAATATAAAGATTTAGGTCAAACTGGATTAGCAAATTTAGGTAATACTTGTTTTATGAACAGTGCTTTACAATGTTTATCGCATACTTATGAATTAAATAATTTTTTAGATAAAGAAACATATAAAAATAGATTGAATGATACTCCTGAATCATTAATTTTATGTGAATGGGATAATTTAAGAAAATTGGTATGGAGTGAAAATTGTACTATATCTCCAGGAGGATTTGTAGGAGCAGTTCAAAAAGTGGCTCGTATTAAAGATAGAGTAATATTTACAGGTTGGGCACAAAATGATTTGACAGAATTCTTACAGTTTGTAACAGAATGTTTTCATAATTCAATTTGTAGAGAAGTAGAAATGAATATTCAAGGAAATGCAGTAACACAGACTGATAAACTAGCTCTTACTTGTTTTAATATGATGCGGAATATGTATAAAAAAGAATATTCAGAATTCTTGAATATGTTTTTTGGTATTCATGTATCAAAAATAGCATCATTGGAGAGTGATTATATGAATATAACCCCAGAACCCTTTTTTAATTTGACATTGCCTATGGCAGACGAATGTACTTTAGAAAAATGCATTGAGTTATATACTGCAACTGAGAAACTTGAAGGAGATAATATGATATTAAATGATAAAACTAATAAAAAGGAAGTGGCAGAAAAAAATATTAAATTTTGGAGTTTGCCAGAAGTATTAGTAATAACATTAAAACGATTTTCAAATAATAATAGGAAAAATCAAAGAATGGTTGATTTTCCATTGGATAATTTGGATTTGACTTCTCATATAGTAGGATATGATAAAGAATCCTATAAATATGATTTATATGGTATTTGTAATCATATGGGTGGTTCTGCTGGGGGTCATTATACTGCATTTGTAAAAAATGCAAATAATAAATGGTATCTATTTAATGATACAAATTGGAGTGAGGTAAATTTAGGAGCTTTAAAAACTCCCCAAGCATATTGTTTCTTTTACCGCAAACAAAAAAAGTAATACAATATATATATAATGAATTCAGTTGATGTATCTCCAAGTAGTGGATTTTCACACATATACGATTCTATGAATACTTCATTAAGTACAACAAATCCACTTGTACTATTAGCTTTGACATTAATAATAATTTTTTACTTTATAGTATTTAGTTATTTAGGATATACCGTAAATTATCCCCAACAAACGGAATCAGGAGGAATTAGATTTATCGAAATTGTTATGTGGGGATTAATTGTATTTTTAGTATTAATAAATGGTATTCAATATTTTTTTAAAATAGATGTTCAAACAGCAGTAAAAAACTTATTTCAAGGAAAACCGGAAGTCGATATTAAGATTGGACCAGAAAAAAGATTTGAAGAAAAAGGGAAGAATTTAGCAAAAGAAGTAGAAAAAGATTTAGGATTAGGTAATCTAACATCCGTTGGAGGAGAAGTATTTAATGTTCCAGGTAATGAATATACATTTGATCAAGCAAAAGCTTTGTGTAAAGCATATGGTTCAAAACTAGCAACATACAATCAAATCGAAGATGCTTATAAAAGTGGTGCGGAATGGTGTAATTATGGATGGTCTGAAAAGCAAATGGCATTATTTCCTACACAAAAAACAACTTGGCATAAATTACAAAAAGTAAAAGGACATAAACATGATTGTGGAAGACCAGGTATAAATGGAGGATTTATCAAAAACAAAAATGTAAGATTTGGTGTAAACTGCTTTGGAAACAAACCAAGAATCTCAAAAGAAGAACAAAAGTTAATGAGAAAAGCAACGCCTTTACCTATAACTCAAGAAGATAGAAAGATAAATTATTTAGTTAAAAAATTTAAGAAAAATTTGGATAGTATTCTAGTATCACCATTTAATTATAAAAATTGGAATAAAATATAAATCTAATAATGAAATATCCAATAAAGGCACATACAAATGATGCAAAAATAGTTTTACACTCGTTTTCATTATCAAATGGTAATCTGTTTGTATAATCTTGAATATATCTAGTATCAGGTGGATATATTCTCCGTCTTCTTCCATTTATGCGTCTGACTAATTCTCTTTTTCTAGGAGGTGTTTTATTTCTATCCTTGTATCTGAAAGGTTTACTACATATTTCGTGACAAATTATACAATTATTATTTATTTTCCACCACTTATTGTAACAACTATAATGAACATAATATTTACATTCGCAATGTAAATTTAATTTTGCGGGACGCGATACATTCTCTAAACATATATTGCAAGTTTTGGACATTGTTAGTAATTTATATAATTATTAACAATTCTATTTAAGTTTTCTTGTCTTCTTCTTTCTTTTTTTTTTATTTTTTTTGGTTTTAGATTTGGATGATTTTCTTTGTTCTCCTAAGTGTAAAAGTTTTCTATAAAGTTCTTCTTTTATAACACCTCCTTCTCTACTTCTATGAATAGGATGATTATTGGGTTCTAATTGTCTATTTAATAACGCTAAACCGACTGGAATACCATAATCACTTTTATGAAATTTTCCCCTACCACCACCAATCATAGCAGGTAAACCTTTAGCAGCTAATAAGTTTTTAAATTCAAATCCCATACTTAAAATTTTACCATCTTTTTTATATAAAGCAAAATCATTTTTTTCCATTATATATATTTATTATAATTTATTTGTATTTTTTACTTAACAATTCTATTGCTAACGGAGGGCAATCATGGAATAGAGTAATATCATAATTTATAGAAATGTAATTAAATATCATTTCTGAAAACAGTTCCCCTAACTCATTATCCCAATCTTTTCCAAATAAATTTTCATCACGAAAATTGTAATTAAAATTAGAATAAATATCTGCAAGTTTATATTGCAGTTTTCTTTCAAAATTAAAACGATGTTCGTTTATCATTATCTCTCTTGTATCATCACAATTCATAAAATCTTCTAAATCTAAACTTCTTAGATATTTTTCTGGATCAAATTCTTCATCAGAACTATATTCTTCATTTTTCATAGTTGTTCTCTTAGGCATGATAACTAGCTTCTTTATATACAAAAGTAGCGATTTCATCTCTAAGTCTTTTTTCATTTGAAATTGTGAAACCATTTTTTTCAGCGGTTGTAAATACTTCTTTACACATAAGGTTTAACATTTCTTTTATCTGCATATTTTTTTCATTATATTTTCCCAACCATTGTTTAAAGTTTTCATGTCGTCTTTTTCTAGCATATTCTTCTTTAGCCTCAAATATTTTTGCAATTCTAGTATCCGGTTTGTATTTATCATTGTCTTCTTCTTTAATATTCGTGACTTTATTTTTGATCCATGCATTTGGTTTTTCATCCATTTAAATAATTATATTTTAACTATTTAAACTGTTTATGAATATGTTCTTCGGATATCGTATACATATTTGCTCTCTCTTTTATCTTTTATTGCTTTGATAATTGCATTAACATGTTCTTCATTGTCTATACATTCATCTAACACTTCTTTCACTAATTTAAATGTTAAGGGAGCAGTTTGCTTTACATTTTGAAATTTTAACTTTCCATCACTAATTTGGATTACTGCATTTTCTAAATTATTTGATTCTGCATATGTAAAAATATTATTAGTTAATGCATTTCTATTATTACGTAATTCCTTAGCTTGTTGATTTAAAGTTTTAATTTGATTATCTAAAGCAACCCAGTTTTGTATATTTTTCTGAAAATTTGAACTCATTGTATATATATCTTATAAATAGGTTTTTAATTCATTTATAGGATATTATTTAACGACGGCGACTTTTGCGACCCTTTCTCTTACCACCCCTCTTCTTGTATTTCTTGGTTTTTGCACGAGAAACGCGTTTCTGTTGTTTTTTCTGTGCTTTGTAAAGTAAAAATGGGAGTAGTGCAGTCTTCAATGCACCTACAAGAGAACCACCTTTACGAGATTTACGAGATTTACGAGATTTTCTACTAGCTTTACGACTACGATGACGGCGTGCCATTATACTATATAAAAAGAAAATTATGTTTTCTTAGGTATAAATATCTTGCTTCTAAGCAATAAAATAAATATTCCTAAAATTAATAAAAAACTAATAAAAACGAATATGATTGATAGAAAGATGTAAGGATATATTTCTTTTATCAACATATCAATTAGTGGACGCATTAATTCTTTGAATTCATCTTTTACTTCTTTTCTATGTAAAACATTTAGACATTCATTTAGTATTGTCTCTTTTATATCCATATTAATCATTATAGATATTTTTATTATTCTATGCGTAACTAGTTAAAGGTAATTTTCTAATTTTTTAACAAATGGAAAATATGTTAAATCCAGATTCTAATTATCCATTTGAGGATATTAAAATAAAAACCCCTAAGGCATTACAAGGTGGAACATATTGTGCAAATTTAATAGTAAATGGTTCACCGTTATTAATACAAACACCTAAATGTAAAACAAAAAATGGTATACATAAAACAGCAAAACAAATATATTGTGATTTAGTATTAACAAATGATCATGAAGACTTCTTAGATTGGTTTGATAGTTTACAATCAACTGTTCGTAAACTCATTCTAAATAATAGTTCAAAATGGTTTCATGAAAGCCCTTCTTTAGATGAAATAGAATATAATTGGAATGATTCTATTAGAACAAGAAAGGATTATTGTCTTTTAAGAAGTTTTGTCCACAAAACGAAAGGATTGAATAAGTCTTCGTTGCAAATTTTTGATACGGATGAAAATCAATTAGGTGTAAATGGTGTAGACAATACAAAAAATGTTATCTGTATTTTAGAAATAATTGGATTAAAGTTTTCAAGTAATAGTTTTCATTTAGAAATAGGATTAAGACAACTAATGGTTATAAATGAAAAACCAATTTTTGATAAATGTTTGATAAAATTAAAATCAAATAAAAAAAATGGAGAGAAATTAGAAAACATCGAAAATAAACTTGTTTTAGAAAATAATGAAGAAGAAAATACAGAAACAGAAAATAATGAAGATAATAAAGATGAAGATGAATTAACTGAAAATCAAGTAGATAAAGCAGTTTTAGATAATTTAGTAGATACGGATGATACACAAAGAGAAGAACCATCAACACATAAAGAAATCCAAGAACCAGAAGAGATTGAAAAGGTTTTGGAAAATGAAGTTCTTCAACCAGAAGAAGTTGAACAACAAGAAAAAGTAGAAGAATTTGTTCAACCAAAAGAAGAAGAAAAATCTTTAGAAAAAAACAATGATTTAGAAGAAATAGAATTAGACATCCCAGAAGAAGAACCTATGAAATTAAAAAATCCAACAGAAGTTTATTTAGATATTTATAGACAAGCTAGAGAAAAGGCAAAGAAAGCAAAAAATGAAGCAATTAAGGCATATTTGGAAGCCAAGAGAATTAAAGAATTATATATGTTGGATGTTATCGATAGTAGTTCAAGTGATGAAGAATCAGAAGAAGAAGAAGAATTATTTAGCGAAAACTAAGGTATATCGAAAAAATTTTATGTTTAGATTAATATATAATGAACATTGCAAAGTCTCTCAAGAAATTAGCAAGCAACCAAACATTTGTGGTTTTAGCAGCAATTGTAGCCGTTGCTGCCGTTTATTACTATTCTCAGGGATTTAATACATCTTTAAGTTCTATGTCTGGTGCTGGTGAAGCAGCAAAGGCAGTTGATCAAGTCAGAGATCCTAATGCAGGACCTAGTGATAGCCAAATCCAGTGCGCAGCTGGAGGAAACAACTTCCTTCCTTCCAAACCTTTAGGACAAAATGGCGGTAATGCAGCAGCAAGTGGTGCAGTAACCGATACTTATGGATTACCACCAAGTTGTGCAAAACAACAAGTTGTTGATCCTTCTGAATTGCTACCAAAAGATAGTAATAGCGAATTCAGTAAGTTGAACCCAATGGGATCGGGTGATCTTAAAAATGTTAGTCTCTTGAAGGCTGGGTGGCACATTGGTATCAACACCGTTGGTCAAAGTTTAAGAAACGCTAACCTTCAGCTTCGTAGTGAACCTTCCAATCCTCAATTAGCTGTTGGTCCTTGGAATCAAAGTACTATCACTTCGGATATGCAGCGTCGTCCTCTTGAAATTGGTTGCGGAGCACAATAAATTAACTAACTCATAATATATTATTTAATATGAATTAGTTTTATTCCTACTATATTATAAAATGAAATTAGATATAAATATATTTGGATATCTTGTTATATTGTTTATAATAGGGTTTACACTTAAAATTTATTTTGAGTCTGAAATGTTTCATTTAAAATGTATTCTAAGTGATGAAGATGGTCATACTTATTGTGTAAGGGAAACACCAAAACTAGAATTAGTAGCTGATTTATTAGCAAGAGTAACTAACAAATTAGAAGAATTAGTTAAGTATATGAAGAAGAAATACCCTGCAAGAGAAAATGTTCAACGAATGGCAAAAAGGTTTAATCCTAGAAAAATAAGCGAAACTTTACCTACTAGTCAATATACAGCATATTCTGAAAATAAAGGAGAGAAATTAGCTTTTTGCACAACAACAAAAAAAGATGGAAATAAATTAATAGATGAAAATACACTTACTTTCGTTGCTATACACGAGTTGGGACATGTAATGACTGAAAGTGTTGGTCATACTAAAGAATTTTGGCAAAATTTTAAGTTCTTACTTAAAGATGCTGTCAAAATGGGAATATACACACCAGTTGACTATAAGAAAAAACCCAAATCATACTGCGGTATGAATATTACCGATAATCCTTACTATGATTTATAATATATTTTAGCGTTATATATTATAAGTTAATGACTGACCCTTGTTCAATATGTTTTGAAGAAACAGATGATAATAATCCATTAATAAATCTACACGATTTTAGTACAAGTCACCCTATGGATAGAGAGATGGCTAGGCAAAGAGGTCTTAATGAAAGAAAACATTTTGCTTGTGAAAGTTGTTTTAATGAAATGAATAAACGAGGACAATCATGTCCTTTATGTAGAGATGAAATGGGAAACCCTAAGTTTATACAATATGATACCAATATGGACCCGTCATTATATAAGCGAAAAGGAAGGCCAAAGAAAGCTACACAAAGAACTGGATTCTCTCCAAATTTATTAGAAATTAATAAAAAGTGGGAAGATTCTTATAAACCAGAAGGAACATGGATGGCTCCATTAGGAAAGATGTTAAAAAAATGCACAGGAAGTGATTGTGGTATAAAAGGAGGTAGAAAAAAAAGAAAGAAAAAAACAAAAAGAAGAACTATTTTACCCAGATTAAGAAAAGTATCTTATAAAAATAAAAAACATCGTTACAAATTAAAAGAACCTTTCAGTAAAAGAAAAAAAGCAATTCATGAAGGTGTAAAAATGGAAGCTGAAATGAAAGGAAGAACAACAAGAAAAGCAGCAATTGCAAAAAAAGGCAGATTCAATGTTTTAAGAATTTATAGAAGAAATAAAAAAATAAAGGAATGTAATACAATTACTCATGATATGCGTTATATGGATAAAAAATATGGATTAGGTAAGACAAAAAATATTTGTGGTAAAAAGGGTGGAAGAAGAAAAACTAGAAGAAGCAAGAAGAGAAAATCTAGAAAGAAAAGACGATAATTATCCATGTGTTGTATTTGTATAATGTAAAGCTGTTTTTGCCTTGTTAATATAAGTATCAGTATTCAATCCTTCTTTGACATAAACTTTCATATTATAATTTATGTCATTTTCAGTGAATTTTTCAGATTCAAATACACCTTTAAATTTACTAGGTATTTGCGGAAAATATGTATCACAATTAAAATCCGCATCTATATCTGTGTAATAAATACTATTTACTATATCACTATCTATTAAGCTTTTATACACTTGATCACCACCAATTAACCATAAATTATCATATTTTTCTTTACTAATATGCGTAACATTTTTCACTATTCTAAAATCACCACATCCTCCATCTAACAAAAATTGTTCTCTCTCTGTTTTTGGATTTTGTAAAGTATTACTTAATACATAATTAACTCTTTTAGGAAGAGCTCTAGGCAAACTGAAACAAGTATTTTTACCCATTATGATAGCATTATTGCCATGACTTTGGGTTAAAAATTTAAAATATTTCAAATCATTTCTTAATATCCAAGGGAGCTTATTATTAATACCAATTCCATTGTTTTTACACGCAGCAACAACAATATTCATATTTATATAATAAAAATATAACTTGTATTTATATAGATGTCAGAAATATATAAAGTTAATAGAGTAATTAATAACCAGATATCTCATATATATGTTTTTGTAGGGCACGAAGATAAGACTGTAGAAGAAGTAAAAAGTGACGGTTCAACATTTTCGGTGCAAGAATTACAAAATATAGAAGAGCATAATATACCAGTCTATATTATTCCAGAATATATACATGGAGATGATACTATACAAAGAATCAAGGAAAAAATATTTAAGGAGTGCAAATATATTGAAAACTCAACCCCCAACATGATGTATTTGTTTTCAATAACAGAAAGTAAATTAAATCCAGATAATGTATTCAGTAATTTAACACAAGAAGATACCATAGAATTAACGGATAATAGATTAAAACAATTCTTGTCAAATATTGTTGCAAATAAAGATACAATTATAAACAAAAGACTTTCCAGTTTTTTTACAGAACTACAAGAACAAGAAAAATATGAATATAATGACTTTAACAAATTAAATATAGATTGGAATGATAATTTACAGTATACACAGTGTATAGGACAAAAATTAATAATAAAAAAAAATTAT
>WLWH01000552.1_pt1 | contig 30448 bp, 18 predicted proteins | sample 6712741 | NCBI WGS metagenome assembly WLWH01 (sample SAMN12718694, study PRJNA515312) | sponge metagenome | isolation source: marine sponge | host: Mycale hentscheli | place: New Zealand: South Island, Marlborough, Capsize Point | collected 2003-05-01
CTGTGTAATCAAATCCCCATAAAACCCTTAAATTTCCCCAATATTACCAAGTATTAAGGCAAGAAATCCTACACTATTGGGGCGTAATTAAAATTACTCCAGTGTTATTTTTATGCTGTAATATGGTTTAAAAGGAAGGAAATTTAAGGGTTTTATGGGGATTTGATTACACTGTATCAGCGGCACAGCAGCCGCTATAGGAGTTTTCTATAGTAATTAATAGGTTAAAATCCAATTAGACTATAAGAGAACAACCTGATTTTCTTGTTTTTTCTTACGAATGGAAAGCAGAATTTTTCTTTCTATTAAGATTTTACTATAGCAGCATTAATACTTTCTTTATCAAAATTATAAAAGTCTTTTTCTTAGATAAGAAAAAATAACGTGTTTTTCTCTCCCCATTCTATTTTAACTTAAATAAAAATTATTGTTTTTTCTACTTAAGTAGCATATTACTACTTAGTAGCTATGACATATTATAAGCTACTATAGTAATACTATAGAACCTTATATAATAAAGGTGCTAGAAAGTAGTAATATGCTACTTCATAGGATTTTCCGTAATATTAGTAAAACAAATCACGCCCGGTTTTCTGCCGAATCAAAGCCAAATCAAAGCCAAATCAAAGCCAAATCAAAGCCAAATCAAAGCCTAATCAAAGCCCAACTATAATAAGAATTTTCTTAGTTGTTATTACATCTAAGAAATCTTAGTTGTAATAATATTATTTCTATTATTTTATTTTTTGATTATCTATCAAATGGGAGAGAAAAACCCCGATATTTTTCTTAGTTGACTAAGAATCACCTTTTATTTTTTTCTTGGTTTACTGCCAAATCATTTTTTTTTTAGAAAGACGATTTAATTTTTTTTTCTACTTTATTTTTTTTGGGAAAACCCTTTCTCATCGCCATCATTTTTTTCGGGAAAACCCTTTCTCATCGCCATCATTTTTTTTGGGAAAACCCTTTCTCATCGCCATCATTTTTTTTGGGAAAACCCTTTCTAATAGGAGATTTTACTGTAGGAATATTATACTCCAAGATAAATCACAAGTTTTTCTCTCCCCATTCTATATTATCTTGATTTAAAATTTTTATTTTTTTCCTATTAAGTAGCATATTACTACTTTCTAGCACTTATAATATTTCATTATTATATAGGAATAGCATAGAAATCACTGTATTATAAAGACGCTACAAAGTAGCATTCTGCTACTTTTCAGGATTTTCCATTATATTTTATAACCAATCCACCTCAACTTTTTCCGCCTTTATTAACAATTTTACTGCATCATCCCGCATTTTCTTGCTTACTTTCTACATTTCTACACCTTCTATGCTGTAAAAAAAAGTTAATATTTATTAATTGTCTTTTTACTTCAACACCTTACCAATCTCTCTACGCCTTTGTAAATCCATAGAAAAAATGATAAGATGTCAATCATCGTTCATTCTAAAACGAGTTGCGGGTTTATTGTGGACCATCGTCGGTTCGTTGCCGCTTGGCATCGCCGCTTTCATCTGTTGGAGGTGTCGGTGACTTAGACGTTGAACGGGGCGATTGTTGAAGTCGAAGCGAACGACGCAAGGTCTCCCGTTCCTGCAGCTTTTCCATCTTGCTTTGATGACCTTCAACGGCTTTTCTGGCGTTTTGAATACGACGTGAAAGAATTTCTTTCAAATCTTTGTCGTTCGTCTCTGATTTTCGCTCTTGCCAACCTTCAATATCTTCTTGCAACATAGAAATGTTCTTCATTTCAGCTGAGATTTTCTTTTCTGCCTTCGACTTTTCATAAAGCTTTACAATCTTTACGAATTCTTTGTAAGCGTGTTGAACGTTTCGGAAACGAATCAACTCCTCCAGCCACTGTTTTAACACCACAAGACCTTGGCACTTACGGGCGTAAGCATCCGGGTCAACAGACAGGTCTTCTGGATACGCTGTGGCTGCATCTAGAGCCTGTGTAAAGATTTCAGTTGCCTCTGCCATTTCAGGCATCTTGTCTTTGACAGTCTCAAGCAACGCAGACATTTCGTTCCTTAACACAGGCACGCCGGTTTCGTCTACATCAAGTAGACCACTCGCAGCCATGTTTTGCACATTCAAGCGAAAATTTAGGTTTTTAATTTTTTTGGTGGTCTTTGTCTGTTGCTCCAAAGGCAACTCGTTAAACAATTTTTCGTGGACTTGTTGTGGAACATAAGGAGCATCCATTTTGACGGAATCGACTTGTTCTTTAACAGGGTCTGCTTTCATACCCAAGCTGCGACTGACCTTGTAGTCCCTGTGGTCTTCAGGATCTTGGATTTCATCTTCGTCCTCCGATTCAGAATATGCAAACTCTGGTTGGCTTTCGTATTTAGAAAATCCATCAAAGTTTGACGGACCTCCAGCACTTACTTTTGTATCTTGCATTTTTAATTTGTTTTAATTGTTTTGTTTTGTTTGTTTTTATCTTTTTAACATTTGCTTTTCATTTATTTTCATTTATTTTATTTATTTTTATACTCGCGGCGGTGATGGCGATGGTGAAGGTGGTGGGGTGGTGTATGTTGTCGTCTATGTAATAAATATATATTTTTTTGGTGGTGCTTACTAAAATATAATTTGTCATAAATAAAAAGTGCATAAGTGCTATGTGGTGTAGGATTTTAATGATAAAGAATATTTTTATTGAAATGAAATCATTTATAAAAAGTGCATAAGTGCTATGTGGTGTAAGATTTTAATGGTAAAGAGTATTTTTATTGAAATGAAATCATTTATAAAAAGTGCATAGGTGCTGTGTTTATAGAAAAAACAAAAACTAACTTTACATCAATACAGCACCTATGCACTTTTTTTTCTTTTCTTTTATTTTTTATCTGCTGCTGCTGTTGCTGACAACATCACACTCTCTTATGTGCGGTGTCTTACATCAACCATCACATACAGTCGCCGACAACCTAGCAAAATATATATATGAAATATAAATATTATAAATATCAGAAACAATTATTACAAAACAAACAAACAAAACAAAACAAACAAAAACAAACAAAAATGCAATCTAAACAAACACAACCATCGGCGCAAGCCAACACCCCCCCACAGAACAATTTAGCCTTGCGGCTTAAAAAAGCTGTCAGCCCCGTCTTGGCAAAGGCACATGGATCAGATGACTTTACTCCACAGACATCGACTGTTCCCGTTCAACAAGAAACTCAACAAGCTCACGTTGAACTTTCCAAAGAGGAACCACTCAAATCGAAGGCACTAGCACCAGCGCCTCGTGAGAAAACGCAACCATCGGCGGAAGCCAACACTCCTTCACGAAAAAGTGTAAGCTCGCCTAAAAAAGCTGTCAGCCCCGTCTTGGCAAAGGCACATGGACCTGATGTAGGAACGCCCTTACCTGCTACTGTGTCCGTTCAACACGAAACTCAACAAGCTGACGTTGAGCCTGTGAAAGAGAAGGCACCCAAAGCACCCGAGAAAGCACGAGTGAAAGCACGTGCTCCAAACAAAAGGAACAGAGGGTTCGTAAAAAAATGTCAAAAAATCGGCGACCATTGGAAAAACAACAAAGACACATGGAGACATCCAAAAAGCTGGTATACGTGGGTCTATGACATAAGAACCAAACGACCAAAGCGTTATAAAGAATTTTGTTCTTACTTCTTTGACAGGTTTAACTTGGATTTTGAAGTTGATGTATGGCAAAAAAAGAAATCGAGCAAAACGGTGTCTACGCCTACAGCAAAAGTTGCCGCTGATTCAAAACGACCTGCTGAACCGTTCGCTAAAGAGGCGACTACGCCTACAGCAAAAGTTGCCGCTGATTCAAAACTACCTGCTGAAGCGTTGGCTAAAGAGGCGACTACGCCTACAGCAAAAGTTGCTGCTGATTCAAAACGACCTGCTGAACCGTTGGCTAAAGAGGCGACTACGCCTACAGCAAAAGTTGCTGCTGATTCAAAACGACCTGCTGAAGCGTTGGCTAAAGAGGCGACTACGCCTACAGCAAAAGTTGCCGATGATTCAAAACTACCTGCTGAACGGTTCGCTAAAGAGGCGACTACGCCTCCCCAAAAAGTTGCCGATGATTCAAAACTACCTGCTAAGCCCCAAAAAAAAACTGTATGTCAAATACAAACTGGAGTTAAGAACAGAAAAAAACCAAATGATGTCTTTTTTACACCGCGTGCGTTAGTCAAAATCCATGTCGGCAATGTGATACTATGTTGCAATGATGCCAGACTAAATTTATTAAAATTGTTTTTCCTTGACCCGTGCAGAGGAGAAGGCGTTTATTTCAATAACATCAAAAGCAGGAACCTAAAAGTTGACTATTGCGAAATATCAGAAGGCAAAAACTATTTTGATTATGACAAACCAGTTGATGTTATTATCGCAAATCCACCTTTTAGCTTGGTGGTAGAATTCCTTCAAAAAAGCATTGAACTTGGACCCATAATTATTAGCTTTTTAATCCCTGTTTATGCACTTACGCCGCCAAGACTTGCATTAATGGAAAACAGCGGATACTACCTTGTCAGAAAAACAACTTTTCAGTGGAAAGTCGTCTTAGGACCTTCCTGTTTTGCCACGTGGATAAAAAAGGATCATCAACGTGTCTATGGCGTTCAAGAAGACTATATATTAAGGAATTACTATCGTGTTGATGTTTGGGAAAAAATGAAAGAAAACAAAAAGAAACGATTCAAAAAGAAAAGAGACAAAGTTGCTATACAAGCTGCGAAAAAAGCTAGAAAGTTGCCAAAAAAAAAGGGCTGGTTAGAAATTTGGAAAGACAATCATATCGGAGAGCAACCAATAAGAAACAACAATAAGTCCACGCAAACACCTGCCGAACCGTTGGATAAAAAAGTGTCTACGTCTGACGATGAGCTAGTCGCGGAATTATCATCGCTGACACTAAACTCCGCTGCATTTACATTCGTTGATTTATGTTGTGGTATGGGTTCATTTACTTTGAGCCTAACTCGACTTGGAGGAAAATGTTTAATGGCTTGTGATATAAACAAAAATGCCAGAGAAACGTATAAAACAAATTTCGGAAATGAACCTCTTGAAGATATTTTCCAACTTCAAGACGTCCCTCATTGTGACATTTTATGTGCCGGGTTTCCCTGCCAAAGTTTTTCCAATATTGGAGAAAGAAAAGGAACAAGCGACGCTCGTGGTGCTATAATATACGAAATTGCACGACTTTTAAAAGCGAACCAAATAAAGTCGTTCATCTTGGAAAACGTGGAAGGCTTAACGTCCCACGACAACGGCAAAACGTTAAAAAAAATAATAAAATTATTGGAAGATTGCGGCTATAAGACAAAACACCAAGTGTTGAAATGTAGCGATTACGGTGTTCCCCAAATGCGAAAACGATTGTTTATTGTCGGATTTAAAAACAATTTATTTAAACGCAGTGTCGAGTATAAGTTTCCTAAACCATTTCCACTCGAAACAACTTTATCGTCGCTTTTAAAGAAAAGTTTTGAAAAAGAAGTTGCTTATACGGTTCGTGTCGGTGGAAGAGGCTCTGGTGTCAATAGCCGTCATAATTGGGACACTTACCGCATTAAAGGCACAGACAAACAACACAAGTTGACCGTAGAAGATTGCAAACGGATTCAAGATTTTCCAAAGGACTTTGTTTTGATGGGTAATCAAAAGCAACAATATGAACTTCTTGGCAACACCATACCAACTAATTTGACGTATGAAGTTGGCAAAGGTCTACTTGTTCTCCTACGAAAAAGCGATGAGCCTATTCCTGTATCCGTAATCGATGTTAAAGGTGTAGGAAAGAATGGAATAAGAGGCGACCAGAAACAAGGAGACGGGACCTCAAGCAGGTCTGAATATAGCCCGTTCCCTTTGGACGTCGCTAAATTATGCGTGGGATTTTTCTTGAAAGACAAGAATACTATATTAGACGTATATGCAGGGTGGGGTGAACGTCACTATATGTGTGCTTTATATTTGAAAACTTATTACGGGATAGATATATCCCCAAAGGCAATAGAATACGCAAAAAAAAACTTTAACGTGGACAACAAACTTGGAGATAGTCGAACAGAACCATTAATTCAACACGACGGGTTATTGACTTGTCCTCCTTACTTTGACTTGGAAACATACGAGGGCAAAAATAATTTAAGTCGGTGTGAAAATTGGAAGCAGTTTTTAATTCATTATGAACTCATTTTTAAACGATGCGTTGAAAAGGCAGACGCAGGAGCAATATATTGCATCGTCGTTGGCGATTGGAGGGCAAAACACATATATTACAACTTGTCTTACGAAACGCAACGCATAATGGAAAAGCTTGGGATGATATTAAAAGACAAGGTTATATTAAGTCAGAAAAAAACCACCAATTATTGCATAATGTTGCCGCAATCCACTAGATTGGGTTATACCGCAAAGGTTCACGGATACTTGCTGGTGTTTGAAAAACCATAAAAATAAGACATTAAATTAAATACATATTAGGATAAGTTAAAAATTTCTTAGTTGCAGATCATAGTTAATTTGCTTGCTCCTGTTCTCCACTTGCTCCACTTTCTTATTCATTATTTCTTCTTTTTTGTCAATATTGTCATTTAATGTTTTTAAATCATTTTCCATTCGTCTTATCACGTGATCATAATGTTTCTTTGCATTCTGATGAACTGTGTCCTTTTCGAACTGCTTTTCACTTAGTTGATATATCAAGCTGTTTACTTCACTCTTTAAACTATCTATTTCTGCTTTTAGATGTAAATGTAAACCCAGTTCTTGTCCTCTTGTATCGTTTCTTTCGTCTATCTTCCCATCGCTTGGAGTAGGGTTTTGTGTTCTTGTTCTCTTCTTACAAGTTAAGCTTTTTTTTTTGCTGTTGTCTGCTATTACGGCTGCGGCTTTATCAAACGAATCGACAGATACAGATACAGACGACATTTTATCTGACAAACTAACTACATCTGTAAGCATATCTTCGCTTACTTCACCGTAATCCTTTTCAAACGCATTAGCTTTGGATGGTGTTGGGGCTTCTGGCGTGGAGACTGACAACATTCCTGCTCCTACAGCAGCATCGTTCTCAATATCATTAAAGGGAAAGTCACCAGCTAATTCGTTTTCTTCGCCTTCTAAAAAACTTGGAATGTCTTCATCTAAAGATGGCTTGCGTTTTTTCTCTTGCTTCAATTCCTCCATCATCGTTGCCGCATTATCAAACTCAAAATCTGTCATTATTTTTTGAAGTGCCGCCTTTGTTTCTTCTCCGCAAAATATTTTGTTTTCCTCATTGTCGCCAATACAAATACGTATGTTCTGCTTTACAACTTCCCAATCTTGAAAATCAAACCTAGCATTCTCTAGGACAATAAATCGATACATAATTATTTTCTTTTCTACTTTCGTCTTTCCAAGATTACTGGCATGTGTTAAAAAAGTTGTTCTATCGCCGCCTTGGAATTGCTTTTTATTCAACAAAAAGCACACGCCTTGAGGCACAATACTCTTTTCTTTGTTGCCTTGCTTTCTCGTTTTTATTTCCTCGTCATCGTCACTCACGTTTGCGAGTGTAGTGACCATTTCTTCTACATCGTCTTCTTCATACGCATTCCTTAGTCTAAAATTCTTTTCTTCTTCGGCAATTCCTATGTAATAGGTTTTTTTTTGCTGTAATTTGGCAGGAGAGGGTGGTGTTTTCTTAGCTTGTTCTACCCGGGCTGCTTTTTCGTATAAAACGGTTGCTTTATGAAACAAGCTAGACATTTTCTCTGCTGATTGAAGCAACTTAACGATGTCTTTGTGACATTTATCACGATAATAAAAGTCAGATTCCGCCAACATTAACGCTGTTTCACCGTTATTATCTTTTAAATTGATGTCGATGTTTTCGTGCTTTAAAAGCAACTCCACGATTTCGTTATTACCTTTATGTGCCGCCCACAATAACGCTGTCATACTGGCATCATTTCGCGCATTTACGTCGATGTTGTCTTGCTTTAACAGCAACTCCACGATGTCTTTGAAACCTAGATATGCCGCTGTAATCAACGCCGTCCCACCACCGTCATCTTTCTCATTTATGTCGATGTTTTCTTGCTTTAAAAGCAACTCCACGATTTCTTCGTCACCCCATCGTGCAGCAAAATGCAACGTGATGTCGATGCTTTCTTGCTTTAAAAGCAACTCCACGTTGTCGTCTTCCTCATTATATAATGCAATCATTAACGCTGTATTACCGCCATCGTTTTTTGCATTTATGTCGATGTTTTCTTGCTTTAAAAGCAACTCAAGGGTTTCTTTCCAATAGCCACAAGCCGCCCACATTAACGCTGTCATCCCATTACCGTTCTCATCATTATTTTTCGCATTTATGTCGATGTTTTCTTGCTCTAACAGCAACTCAAGGGTTTCTTTGCGACCATCACGTGCCGCCCACATTAACGCTGTATAACCATATTTATCTTTCGCATTTACGTTTACACCTTCAGCCAACAACTTCTTGGCAAGTTCAAGATCCCCGTTTTGACAACCACTAATAAATTTATTTTCTTTCTCAGTGGTGTCACTTTTATCGGTTGCTAATGAAGCCATTCTTTAACAGTATAAATCGCAAGTTTCTTTGATGGCGACTTTTCATTCTTATTTTACTAGCTACTTCTGATTTACTTTTGCTGTCTTTTCTCCAGCCACTAAAACCAATATCAAACCAAACGCAACTATGAATCTACACTTACATTTAATTATTATTAAAAAAAAGATTCATCGAAGAAGAAGAAGATTAAAGATAATAAAAAATAAGAAAGAATGACTGGCTGGACGGACGGACGGAATACAAAGCAAATAACATAACAACAGCATATTATGCTAAGTCCCTAATAACAAAAATCTCCACCTTCTTCTTTTTTGTAATTTATGAAAAAAAAATCGTGTCATCAACCCATTATTTATTTTATGCACTGTATATAAAAAGATGTCAACTATTCCAAGTTTTGAAACCATCTTAGTCCAATGCAACCGAACAAATTCCATAGTAGACAACGACAACCCTGACTTAAACGGTCAATGGACCACCAGCCTTGATACGGCTGGCTTGGAACTAAAGAAAGGCGATGTAATCTCCGTAGAAAATGTGTGCTTGAACCTGCCTTTAGCCAACCCGGACCAGGCGATGGAGTTCAGGAATGGGTTCGCTTTGAAGGACGGGCAACCAATGCAATACGCCGAGAACAAGATATTAGTGGAGTTTGGATACACTATGAATAACAACAAACCTCCTATAGGCGGTGGCTACTCCTGCCTTTTACCAATATTATTGCCGCAACTTCAGCACAACAGCACAACCGCAATGCGAGTGGCGGTGAATACAGGAAGTCAGCAGTATGTTGGCGACCCAAGCAACGTCGGCTTTGGATACACCGAAAACCTGCCTTACATCATCTACGGCATACTAGATACAAATGGAACATTTCACGATTATGTTGATGCTTCGGCAAACGCGATAAACGAGCTTTATTTGTGCCAACCTACCGACCCGGTGGACTGCTCTGGAACACTTGTCGATTACTCCAAGAATTTTCTAGGCGTCTATCCAGCACAATACCCGGGTCCTTATTTAAATTTCCAAGTGATGGTGGGTATGTATTTTACCTACAAAAATACAAATGGAGAAGTTATTAAAATAAATCAACCGATTCAATCCATTGATACGTCCAACAACCGCATTGTGCTGAAATATAACCAAGCTGGTATTCCTGCTGGAAACACGTCCCCGGCACCTACGGCAGGAACAGGAGCAAGAAATACACAAGGGGCTGGTCTAGCAACGTATGGCGGCAATTCTATGGGTATGGGCTTATACAACGGCGACAACAACAATATTCAAATTATCCCTACGTCCTTTGGTATGCAACCACCAAGACGAGGCAGCGGCTTGTATGAAACAACCAAGCGGTGGAACAATGGTGCGGAAATAACAGGTCCGATTCGGTTTCGGTCGTTTAACAAGCGTTCCACGTGGAACAACAAGCGTATGGTAATTACCCGAAATGATTTTCAAGGAACGCAACCTACGGGCAATATGATGGATATGAGCCCAAACTTAGAACCGATGACATCCTTTATGCTTTTAGACATCAACGAGCTAAACAATTTTTCAAACGTCAATGACATCGCGACTTACATCACCAACAAAATGCAGTCAAGGGGCGAGATATTTGGAGACACAAAAGAAACCAGAGAATTTTTAAGTGAGCCTAGTGTCAAACAAAAGGGCAACAATATCGTTCCTTATGTTAATAACCACGGCAAAATGACGGGTATTGCCACCAATTCGGCACAACGAAAGCAAAATGCCTACTGGCTTAACCGATGGGACAGTATTGATACAAAATTTACGTCTGCCACTTGTAAGATTCAACCTGCCAATCTACAACCAGGAAAAAATGAATTCGACGATGTAGACCATAAGCAGACTTCCATCAGGACTGACGGCGATACAAGAAATTATCTGCATACTGGAACAAATGATTTAAAGCATCCCGAATATCAGAACAATTTAATATACGGAAATCTATTGGTAGACGATATTTATAAATATTGGGCGATTGATAGGTTGCTTCGATTGGACGTATGGGATGGTAATGTTTATGGCGTAAATCAAGCTGTGATTCAAGACAGAACGATTTCAAGACCTGTTGTTCTCAACACTAAGTTGACAAGAAAAACGGTAACCTTTCCTGCTGCGACGCTATTCAGCACAACAAGCCCAACAACAAACAGTATAACATTAGCTCCTTATTCTATTACTGGAACATACGTCCCTGAAAACGGAGCTATATTTACCAATGTGGAATATAACAAAAGCAACTACGTGGCGGTAAAAACTGCCTTTAGAAAAGCAGAGAATTATCGTGTAGGAAAAAGCACGTGGGACGAGCAGAAAAAGGATTACAAGAATTGGTATTATGAAGCGGACGTTGGAATGACAAATGACTTTACGAGTGACCCTACCTCCCAGGATATATCTGGTAATTATGTAGCACAACGATACGTTCCAATAACACCATCGTGGTTGGCAAAAGCACCTCCTGATGCGTCAAACAATCTAGCTAATGGAACTGGCAACCTTGTATCAAGAATATCACCTGGTATGGGAGCCAGAGGCGTAAGCGACCAAGAAGAAAAGGGCAGAGGTCTTGGTAGAATAAAAATCAAAACAAGATTCAATCCTTCTTATCAAACCGACAACATTCTGTGCGACTTAAGTGAAAATGCTTGTAGTTTTGCCATTACCAGGTTTCAAGACGAAAGCGGTAATTTCTATGATTTCACATTGCCGCAGCAGTATAATGTAGGAATGTATCCTTACGAATACACCGACCAAAGCGGAAATATTCATACGCTTTGCTACTTCGTCAGTTTAGAAACGTATGATGTAAGCCCCGATGGTGATGAAATACCCCGTCTTTCCAATGTAAGGTTGCTGGAAATGACTTGGGGAGATTTGTTTTTAGGTTCTTGGTCTGCTTTAGACAGTAAAAATGGAATGGGCGTTCCTGTCAACGCCGACGTTCGTGATTACATCAATTGGCTTGATTATGACAGCTTAGCTTCGCTGACCGATAATTCCTTTCGCACAGCATATGAAAGTAGCCAATACGTGGATAATTTTACGAATTTTATAAGCGTAGGGGCTACATCACCGACTTGCGAATTTAGTAATGACGGAAAATTTCAATTTACCGACTTACACACCAGTGTGTTTTTCAATCAGCAAACGGGCGGAGGTGCCTCTCAAGCAGGACAGCAGGTCGCAATCATTAATCAACCGCTGGATTTATCAGGTGCTGTTCCTTCTGAACCCGGTAGTTCGTTTTGTTATGATTCGTATTTTACCTCAGCTATACCTTATAACACACCATTGACATATTACGAAGAACCTTTAACGCGGAATTCAGGAATACAAGACAATCAAAGTTCGGTGTTTGTTTGGAAGTTATGGTTGCCACCTGTTGATTATAAACCACCAGAAGATGTAAACATTCGTTCGTATTGGGACAATACTGATATTAATCAAACAGCAATCAACCACGCCAAGATAGTAGGAGGATGTATTGAAGCCGACGAAAACAATTACACGGGTTGCCTTTTTGATAGGTTGGGCTTTGATATTTCTCAATTTATAAGTCGCTACAGAAATGGCAACCAATCGATTCGTTATTCACCCGCTAGTTATAACAATTCAGAAAACCCTTCCAGAAGTTGTAGTCTGCCTTTTACGACGGACAATCGTTTGACAGCATCTTCCAACCTAGAATTAAACGTCTTTGTAAGTTATAAATGGTCGGCAGCAGCAGCCCCAATTACGAACCCTTATCATAGACCACCCGAACCCGGGCTACGTGGTGATGGAACGATTCACTATGGTTTAGGAGGAACAAACAATTCTGAAGTGAATATCGCAGTAAGCAGCGACCTTATAGTTGCCAAAAACCCACCTACACTAAGCCAATGCGGCTACTTTAATTTAGTAACAGATTTAGTGCCTTGCCAATATTACAATTCCAACGGAATCACATCCAACGCAATGTTTAACATTACCAAGTCTTACGTGACTGGTAATTACATTTATGCAACTGGTGGAGGGCAACAAATTCCAGTCTATGAGCGTCGTGTGCTTACAAAAATAAAAAATGAAATAAGAAGTCCAGATAGTAATGAATTGGCTAGGTTGCTGCCAAATTCCAGCGTGGTCTTTAAAATAACCAGACCAGTCAATATAGTCATTCCCACCGCAAGCACGGGAACATCGACAGGAGAGCAACAAAAAAGTCCATCGTCTCCTACGAACAAGCAGGAGAAAATGGTAGAAAGCTTGGCAAAAAGCGTGAATAAATTAGCGAACGCCGTAAAGAAACAACAGCAAGACCACCATCATCATAACGAGGAGGAGAAAACACCAGAGGGTGGCTCGTCTGGTTCCAGAAAAAACAATGGTGGTGCTGACGGCAATGGGGAAGAAAAGCAACCCGTTTAGTCATATATATAACAACAAATTATATATATGAGATTTTAGCGAAAAGCATTATTTGCGTCTGCGACGTTTTTTGTTTTTGGTCTTATTTGTTTTCTTTGGGGATTTTTTCAAAAATATTTGGTCTTCGTCAAGTTTGGGAGGCGGTGGTATTTTCTGACTTTTATCGACTGCTTTCTTTAATTGAGAACAGCCGCAACGGTTGCTTTTTCTGGTTTTGTATTTCTTTGTCATACAGTTACTAAAGATAATTATTTTGTTCGCTAAATATATAAGATGAGTATTGTTTGTTTGAATTCAAAGGACCAGAACCCAAATGAATTTTTTAATCAATTCCCTAGCGGAATAGTGCTTCCAAAGAACAGCGAAGTGTGTTGCTTTGGATGGTCTGCAAATCTTAAAGACATTTCTGGAATAAGCGTCACGTCAGAAAATGATACATTTTTCTTGACTTTAACCCAAGAACCAAACGGTCAATTTTTGTTTCCTTTCATTGAATTTAAAATCACACGAGGAACATATTATTCAGCTGCCAATTTTGTTTCGCAATTGAACCTAGATATGAAAAAACGGTTAAGAAGTTTAACAAAGGCAACCATACCCCTTGGTGTTGTGGCATCGCTAAATAATGGATTAATTTCTTTTGATGTTACGTTTCTTGTATCTACTGGAACAAAAAGCTATGGAAATTGGACCCGCTGGCTTGGTGAGGGCAATGGACTAATCGAAATTGATGCTAATAACCCCCAACAAGCGGTAAGACCTGGATTTAATACCCTAAATTTTGTTGATATGAAACCATTGTATCCAATCAGCAATCAAACTCCAACTGCCAATGTTGGGGCACACTGGAAATTAAACTTAAGTGCAATTCCTCCTCCAGCACCTATTGGCGGACTACAGCCACCATTGTCGCTAGTAAGAACAATGGTGACTCCAACTTCGGGCGGGGGCGGGTCGCTTGTATGTCCTAATCCAGGCGACATTGGTATAAAATGGACCAACAGCAACGGCGTTAATAATTACGGCATTCCCCTTGCTGCCAATGAAACCAACCATTGGGGTGGAAGCAACGGGACAATTGGTGTAAATTGCAAAGACATTGGGAATCAAAACGATTTACTTGCTGCTTTACAACACACAAATGCCTTTCCTCCAGGTGCTTTTACAAATGGAAGTCTGCCCCCGGTTGCACCAAGCCAAGACGTTTATATTACAGTGAGAAGCAATGACCCAACAAGAGAAGGCTTATTCGTTCAAGGTAAAATAACAGGAATTTACAGTGCTTTTCCTTCTACGGCAACCACCGCTTGGGATGACCCGGCGAATACAACACTGATTTTAAATTGCGTTGACATTAGTTCCAACATTAACGAGCCCCTTCCAAATCCAAGCGTTCCCAACTCAAGCCCACCAAGAGGGCGGTTTTATTTAACCGAAGATGTTGTTGTGACAATTGAAACTGCCGCCGATGAACCAGTAGAAAAGCTTGATGTTGTCGGTGGAATACTTACAACCGACCAAGTATCATATTTCCAAGACGATATAAGTTTTAAAGGAAACCCAACCTTGGACTGGTCCAATTTAGGTTCAGGAAATCCGAATAGCAGAGTTGGAACAAATGTTTTATTTGGTTGGCGAATCGATAGTAATAGAAATTTAATTTCAATCAAAGGCAACGCTAATAATAATGTTAAAGAAGAAGCACTTGTAGTAAACATTCCAACTAGTTCTACGACCATAGAAGTTATGATTGAACCTGTAGTGGCAAATGTAAATAATGTTCCGACGTTGGAATTGCAATTATCGTATGATATTGGGGCATCCGGAACATTTACTGTCGCAACAACGTTAAGACCTGAAAGTGATAATAACTTTTACGCATCTATGCCGTTCCATCAAGCAGTTGCCTTTGGCAATCAAAATTGCGTTCCTGTGATTGTTTCTGCTATTCATCAAGGCGACATTAACGACCAAGTTGCTTCTGTAGCAAATCCATTCAAAACGAATTGGGCGTTTTCGTTTAATGAGAAAACAAGGAATAACACCAATACCGATTGGAAAGATACGAGTAGAAAAGCGAATGCTAAGAAATTACTTGGAATGTTTGTTGATGAAGCAGTTGGAGTAGCTGGTGCACCAGTATCTGGTTCATACGTTGTAGGCAACAACTACCACGACTTGCCAACTAATTTATTGATTCAAGTTCCAGACCTGCCAATTACAAGTTATATAGGTGGAGCATCAGGAATGTGGGGCAATGTTGTAAGACAAGCATCCGCCGTCAATATTTACAACACCCAAGATGACAGTGGAAAAATATACGAACAATTTCCTACCGATTGCTGGTTGGAACTTAAAAATCAAGATGAAATTAATTTAACCCAACTGTCTTGCCGTTTAACCGACAACAATAACGTTCTCATTGACTTTTTAAAGCCAAACACGTCTGTCTTTCTAAAATTTAGACGTAGAGGACAAAATAAACTTGGTGGATTCTAATGTTGCTCTAATTTAGCATATTTTCCTCGCATTTAGCACTAATATAATATTACCATAAATATATGGTAAAATTATATAATTCCAAAATAATCAACGACTTGCTTCCAAATGTAAAAGAAAAGCAAAAAGCAACCAAGCACGAAAAACCTATCACAATGGATATTAAAGAAGCTTCTTCAAAGAAAACATTCGCCAACGAAAAAGAAATCTTTCTTTATAATAAAAAGATGGAACAAGATACTCCCGAAAATAAAGTTGAATCTGCCGCCTCTGCACCAATAGAAAAACCTGAAAAAGTTTATAAACCATCTGGTAGAAAGCCCGGGCAGAAAGACCAGGTAAAGCGAAAAAGCCGCTACGGTGGAAAAATGACCGAAAAGCAACTAGAAATATTAGCCAAGGCAAGGAAGAAGAGCCTAGAAGTTAGAAAGCAAAGAAAATTGGCTGCGATGGAAGCAAAATTAAACGCCAAGAAAGCAACAGCACCCGCACCACCACCTGAGATATTACCAACCAAGCCTTCCCGAACACAACCGATTGATATTCCACCACCTAGAAAACGACCTTCAAAAAATGAAATTGAATCTAACTTTTTTAATTTAATGGACCGATACTATCAAAAACGAGATACGATGAAATCCGCTAGAAAACAGAAAGTAAAGGAAGATGAGGCTAGAAAGCAAAGCGAACTAAACGCCGAGAAAGAAAACGCAACAAAAGCAGCAGCAAGACCTAGAACATCTTTCTTTTCAAGGAAAAAACCAGACCGTAATTGGGACGATTTCTTTTATTGAAATTTCACTACAAACTTGCCATTTGTCTTAGTAATGCTGCTTTCTAAATCAATTTTCTTTCTAAAGAAATTATGACAATTGCTTTCTACCATTACATTTGGATTGCAATCATCCTTTAACTTCATAAAGTAATCAAAATATTTAGCAGTCTTGGAAATCTGTGTCAGTTTGTAGAACGTGTCTTTTTCATACTTTTTTTTGCTTGTCACAGTGTATTGCGGTTTCTGCTGTGTTGGTGAAACCTCCATTTTCTTGCGTTTCTTAAAAAAGTAGCAAGTGGTATATCCAAAATCGTTAGAATCAAATGGGTGGCAGTTTTCTTTTATGATTTGATTTGGAAGAAAATATTCCTTGCCTAAATAGTTAAACACTACTCCGTCTTTGTCGCTCATTGTTATATAGTGATATTTTATTTCTCACGGTATTACAAAACAATGGATGCAGATATTAACATTTACCAAGTGATGCCAGAAGACGATGAATTTAAAGTGAAGCGTGAGTTGCACCCCAATCTTCCTGATGTTTATAAGGCAGCTGCCATTTTATTAATATCACCATTACGGGGCGGTAAGACGTCTGCCATAGTAAATTTTTTGGCACGGGAAGCGTTCTATAAAGACTTGTTTGAAAATGTTGATATTATCTCACCAACCGTAGCACAAGATTCAACGTGGAGACACCTCTATGAAGAATATAAAAATGCTTGTCATTTGGAGTATCACGACAGTGTTATTCAAGGCATTATGGACCGACAAAAAAACCTTATGGATAATAACCAAGAGTGTGGCTACGCTGTTGTTGCCGATGATATTCTTGGTATGATTCCAGCTTCCAGAAGTCGCAAAGGCAACTTGTTGACCTACTGGTTGACACGCTTTCGCCACTTTGTTAATAAACCAAATCCCGCCTTGTTTATTCTTGCTAGTCAAAAATTTAGAGAAGTCAACCCCACTTTACGAGCAAATATGACCGATGTATTAATCAACAGCAACATTCGTAATATGAAGGAAATTGAAGCTTTAAAGGAAGAGTATGGTGCACTATGCGGTGGGGAAGCTAATTTTTTAAAAATGTTTCAATACGTAGCCAAAGAAAAATACCAATGGTTGTATTTACAATTAACAACAGGAAAGGTCTTTAAAAACTTCACCGAAATGTTGTGGGACGGGGATAAAATGGTTATGGGAAGCGTGGATGGGCTGCCATCACTAGAAGAAAGTGAAGATGAAAGTGATTTAGACGAAAAATAAAAAATAATTGTATATTAAAAATGTATGGAAGTTATAACACATCCGATTACTCAGGATTTTCGTCTGAACTTGAGGGTCGTCACGAAGATTATTTGAATCGAGTTGCGACAACGCAACAAAGAAACATTGCCAAAAAAACCCAAGATTTAATTGACGCACAGTCTGTCTTTCAACAAGGAAAGGCTATTAAAACTCAAGGAAGCGAGTTTTTAGCAGGCGATATTCCTGCGGCGGTTGGTATTTACAAAGGATTACAAAAAGTTCGTCCAGCTGTTAAAGCAGCAAAAGACTACGTAGAAAAAGTAAAACGTGGTCTTTCAACAGCAAAAGATTACGTGGAAGGTATGAAAGGAAAGGCACAAGAGCTCGCAGATGAAGTAAAGGATAGGCTAGGCAATGGTGCCCCTGAAGAAGAAGGTGTAGAAATGAGTAATGTTGGAGAAGAAGAAAGCAAAGAAGGAGAAGGACCTACTACACCAGCAAGGAAAGCGTTTGGGTCGGATACAATAGACGAAAACCCTACGAACCCCTTTGCCAAAACACCAAGGGCCTACAGCCCTTCTTCAAAAGAAGAAGAGATGGATGAACCAACTTTAGAAGCAGGAGAAGAGGAAGGACTTGGCGAAGAAACCAAAACAGCACTTACAACAGCAGGCGAAGAAACCAAAACAGCTCTTACAGCTGCAGGAGAAGAAGCCGAAGCTGCTGTTTCAACAGGAGTAGAAGATGTCCTTGGAGGGGTCGCAGAAACTTTGGCAGGACCGCTTGGTTTTATTCTTGGTGGAGTTGGGCTCTACGAAGGCATTAAAGAATTTGTAGATGGAACCGCCGATGAAACAAAGGGAACAGCAGACCGAGTAACTGCTGAAGCAGAAAATATCCGCCCAAACATTCCAAATCCCGATTATTCTGGAAAATTCGTTGCTCCTGTTCCAACCGTGGTTTAGGACATTTTTTAAATTTATTTTATATCTTGTTTATATAAAATGGATAATATAGCAACTGAATCTATTTCAATATTGACCGACCGTCAAATTGATTACAATGCTGGTGATATAGCAACTATTCGGCTAAGCGGGACTGAATGTCCGTTGATTTCTGGAAAGAACTGCTTTTTGCGTTTCAATGTAATTTTAGACGGTAATGCCAAAGCACAACTAGAACAACGAGCAATGGGAGCTTCGGTTATTGAACGAATAGAAGTCTGGACTGGCGATGAAAGCACCAATTTAGAAACAATACGAGGATACAATGAACTAGCAGGTTTGCAGTATCACTATTCACAAACACCCGGCGAATTAGCAAAACGAGGTTTACTGGAAGGTTGGTCCAACAACGGGCAATTTGAAAGCATCTATTACGCTGAAAACGACAATACCAATGTAGGGCAGACCTTGTTCCGTGCTGTAGAAATCTGCCTGCCTTTGCGTCTTAGCTCCATCTTGTATCAAAAAGTCTTTCCTACAGTTGCAACGAACGGTCTTGTCGTCAAAGTCTATTTTGAAAAACGCAATGAAAAAGCAATCCGTGTATTCACTAGTTACGGCTTTGATACAAACAAAGCTTTTACCCTAAAAACGGCTTTAGCAGCCAACGCACAAACTACCCAAGTCGTGCTGGCATCTACAGGAGCACCCGCCGGGCAACTAAATGCCAACGCAGAAAACTGCCCTTACGTAGTAGGCAGCATCATTCAGGTTCAGGACAACAATGGAGGACCTCAAGGAAACGTTGCTATTACGGCAATGGCAGTAAATGCCGCCGGCGATGTTGTATTGACTACCACCGCCTTTACTCCCACTGTTGCTTGTGATGCCAATAAGAAAGTGATAGGATTAATAGTATTAAACAATACCAGCGTTTTCAATGCCACCTACAAAATTCAAAATTTAGAATTCATCGCTTGTGTTGTCAAACCCGGTCCTGCTTATTTTAATTCTATGATGAAAAAATTGAAATCTGACGGCGGGTTAGTTATTGATTACTATTCATTTAATCAATACGTATCCAACGTAGCCGCAAGTGAAGTTCATTCAGAAAAGCTAATTCCATCAATGGAAAGCCGTGCTTGCACGGTGCTTAACACTATGATGAACCCTGCTGTTTCTTACACAACCGACGATTTAAGACCTGTCATTGACACACTAAGTTCGTATCAGTTCACCATTCACCAAGAACTAGTCCCGCAGCGGGCAGTTTTAACAGAGCGATTTAATTTAGGAGGTCTTCAATTTAACGCTCAATGCGTCCACGAACAAACAAAAGCCCTTTCAAGATGCTTCAACGTAAGAACAGAATGCAACAACGGACAAGCTTTTGTGGTTGGTCGAGAAGTATCTAAGCCATCTTATGAAGCAAACCTACGTGATACGGATTTAAGATTAAAGCTGATTTACAACAATCCTCAAATTAACAAGCTGCTTGTATCCAATATTTACCATTTAAGAAGATTAACAATCACAGACAATGGAATGATAGTTGATTTTTAGAAAACATATTCCTAGAATTTTTTTATATTTATTAATATAAAATGATTAGTTCAATTGAGAAAGTTCAAATAGCTCCATTACAACGACCCATCAATGGTTGCTTTTCAGTTCGAGCAGGTGGCTCTACAGTCACTTTTGCCTTAGGTGCAACCGAAAAATGGGTGCTCCCCGCAACTATGCACTTGAATATGAGAGTAAGATTATTGGATGGTTCTTCCACTACAGCCGCACCGGTAAGACCAAACAACAACGACGCCGATGGAACAGGAGTAAGAAACATCTCCTTGAATAGTAGAGTTGGATGCCTATCTTTGCTACAGTCCGTTCAAGTTTCCACAAAGTCAAATAGGGTCTTAGAACACTGTAGGAATGTGGGTAGAATGACAGCTTCAACCTTAGGGGTCACCAAAGGATACAGCGACTTTGACACCGTGTGCCAGCAACTTTTCGGTGCTACATCCAACGATGATTCAAACGACAAACGCTACAATCAAGACGTGGAAGTCTCCATCCCCCTCCATACCATTCTTGGCACCTTTAGCGGCGAAAATATCCCTTTGTCCGCAAAAAATGGCATTAATGGTTTAGAAGTAACAGTATACTTACAACCAAACGCTTCAGCATTATATGGCGAACAAGCAAGTCTAAACAGCGGTTCTTACTACGAAATCAGGGACCTGACATTATCAGGTAGTTTAGCAACTCCAGCGACTGATATGCTTCCACCTATTAAAGGATTTACCTATAACAATTATAGTTCTTATTACACCACCCTCCAACAACAAGATGAAAACATTTCTTTTAATGTTGCTTTGAAAGGGGCTTTGGCTCAATTCGCCAATTATATACCAAGCAGCCACCTTGGAAATTATTCTCACGACGAATACATCACCGATAGTTTGTTAAACAAAGACAACAACGGCAACTACCTCCTTAAAGCACCTATTCGCCAGCTGGATTTTCTTAAAAATGGGATGCGGTTCCCCAACTTGTATTCTATGAATTTCTCAAAGTTGTTGCAAATGAATGTCAACGGCAACTACGATGGCAGCGGGTATGACGCTCTAAGGCAACGCAATTTTATGGATGCTATTAAACGAATTACCAAAATATCCAAGACAATAGCATCTCCATTGTCAGAAGTTTTGCGTAATGCTGATGTCAGCTCAAGAGACCCATCCAACTTTCAACAATGGGGAGATGAAGTCTATGGGACTGGATGTGCTTACGACAAGTTGGGAGTAGGAGCCACCGCCGATTTTAGCAGCGTTCCATTCCAAATGAGATTACGCTCTATGCTCGATGGTTTAGGCGTTATAAGTTGTTATTTATATTTCCTTCATAAGAATTATTTAGAAATTAACAGCGATTTGACAGTGGTGGAAAACTAAGATAATAAATTTATCATCAAATTTATTTTCTATTGTATCTTTAAAGAATGAGTTTAAGCAATCTATTACGAATAGGCAAGAAAGCGGAAGGACTTGGCAGTCAAAGAATATCAACCCTATGCATTGAACCAGCTCAGTTTAGTCAGCATAGTGCAACATTTTTACTACCCAAAGTTGGTGTGTTAGACGCTGGCTCTTTTATTGTTTTGAAATTAAAGACAGCAAACGCCAACCAATTCCTACCATTGAACGCTGGTGTTTTTTCTTTACTCCAAAACGCAACTTTGCGTGGTGGAGGTGGCGGAGCAGAAGTCATCGCACAAACAGAATTTTGTGGTATGAAAAATACTATGAAGACGTGGTGGAGTGAGCCAGTAAGACGTATGCAAATAAACAATGTTCGCCACGGTCAATTCGCATACGATTTTATGGTCCAAGAAGATACGAACGGTAAATTTGGAAAAAATGCCATTAACAAGAACATTGTAGGAGTATCCATTGCCGGCAATGGCAATGCTGATATTGTTGAAGCTTTCAGGGCTACTGATAATACAGGAACATCCGTTGAAATGCGAATCCAATTGTCGCAACTCTTTGGCTTTATGAATTACCTCCAATTGCCAACTGGTTTAATTGAAAACCAGATGTCAATCACCCTTACTTTTACGCAAGATTTGGCAGGAAATAGAACTGTTCCTGCCGCCGGTCAAAATTGGGCTGCTGGTAATGATGTGGTGGAAGCGGACTGTAAGTTATACTGCGATGTTTTGTTTTGGGAGCAACAAGAGCCTAATGAGCCGACTGTTATGGAGCAATTGGAAGGTGAATTAAACAAGGGGGTTCAATTGACATTCACCGATTCCGTCGCCTTTAAGACCTCTATGCCAGCAGTAAATGTCAATCAAGGTGAAACCAAATCACAACAAACGAATATTTTGGCTGGTTTAGCAGGACAGGTCCTACGAAGAATATTAATAGCAACCCCACAATCCCCGGATTTTGTCAATAATGCCGCCGCCAATGCTCTGCTTGGCAATTGGTTTTCAGAAGGAAGCCAAGCTGGAGAAGAGTTTCAAGTAACCATTAACAATAAAAATGTCTACCCATCCGCAAATGGACTTATCAGCGACAACTTAATTTGGAATGAATTATCGCAGACGCACGGCTACGACGATGGTGATGTAAACTATTTTAAAGGAAACAGTGGGATGACATCTTGGAACGGGCAGACCTACCTTACAACCAACGCACCACAAGGTCAATACAAATACGACCGAGATGCCAACCAAGATTTTGGAACCGACCATACTTTTATGACCCATCAGCAATTCTTATTGGATGGCAAAGCTCACTATTTAGGAGTCAATTTAGCGAAAAGCTATGAAAATGTGCCAATGAACGGTGTTTCGGTAGGAAATCAACCTATCGCAATTCAAATTACTCGCAACCGCACCCATCAGATTAAAGAACGGATGGACGTGTATTGCTTCTGTGATGTTGAACGATATTGTAGTTTCAAAGCAAAGCAAATCTATGTAAGCGGTGCTTCCTAACCAATATTCCCAATGTATGATATAAAAACAAAATCTGCTATTATATCATAAGATGGTTGATGAATCTACCAAAAAAGAACAAGACGCTATTAATTGGAAAACGTATTATACGAAACATTCCTTTGACTATCTTCGTAAAAGACTGGAAAAACGTATTGTAAAAAAACATCAAGTCCGCCTTTCCACATTAAAGAAATATCAACTCTTGTCTTTCTATCAGAAATTTACCACGAAAGCAAACCTAAAAATATTAAAAGAAGAAATGCAATTTGACAAAGCATTGAAAAAACAACCTGTTCCAGATTATGTCAACGATACGGTCGCCACTGTTGCCAATGATTTAAAGACATTACTTATTGGAAATAATTTTCAGCCCATTGATATTGAAAAGATTGATATAAAGGTGAATATTAAAACCAATTGCGATGAACCAGATAAAGACAAAGACGATGTGGAAGAAATTTATGCCAATGATGAAGAAGAAGAAGACTTTCAGCAAGACGAACCAGAAATGTCTTTTGATGAAGAAAGTGAAGTGCCTGATACTCCAGCACCAAAACCAAAGAAGAAGAAGAAGAAAAAGAAAGGAAGACAAATTTATACTTATAAAATGGTTCTAGAAGACATAGAGAATGGTTGGTATATAGGAAAGAAGGGCAAAACTTTATATGCCGCCTCTACAAAGAAAGCCGCCATTGGAAATTGGAAAGCTATTATTGAAATGTTAGGTTGCAGCAACAACGATGACTTGGCTCGTTGCCTTAGAAACACAAGGGCAATGAAGAATTTACGATACAGAATGGAAAAGGGCAAGAAAGTTCCACGCGCAAATTATGGAAAAGAGCTTTATTCCACTATTGTTGCTACTTACCGATTCAGCCCTAGATTACAAGAAGCTTTGGGCGAAAAGAAATACAATGAATATTATGCTGCTTTTGATGAAGCTATGAAGTTATTTCGCAAGGACGAAAAGAAAAAGAAGGACGTCTCAAAGGTCATTAACTTTGAGTTTTTTAAACCGGCGTTAAATAAGAAAGAAAAGCAGTATAAACGTGCAAAAAAAATGTATGAGAAAAAGGTCAAAGCTTACGATAAAAAACCCAATAAATTCACCAAACAAGCTATGAAAAAAGCAATGGAAGAATTTAATAAAGAAAACCTACAGTTTCTATTGATGGCTCTTTACCTTCTCCAACCACCACGAAGAGCACAAGATTACAAAGATATGAAAATTGTAAAGACGATTCCTGTTCCAAACAATAAGTCGCTTCACAAAGATAAACAAGAAAAGAAAATTATTAATTATTACTCTACTTCCACCAATACCTTTTCTTTTCAAAAATACAAAACCAGCAAGCGATACGGTCAGCTTAGGTTTACATTGAATCAAAGAGGGCTGCCGACCAATTTTGGTTCCTACGGCAGGCTAAGAAAAATCATACAAGAAAGTGTCAAGGACTACCCTAGAGATTGGTTAATCGTTTCACCAACAACCGGGAAGCCATACAGTTCCGTTTCCACGATTATATCTGACATTTTCAAACAATTTCCAAACTTAAAGCAGGAAAACTATGACAGAAATATCACCGTGAATACACTAAGACATTCTTTGGTGTCTTACTTATTCAACATAAAAAACATTTCAAAAGTAGAAAAAGGTGTTTTAGCAACCCTAATGATGCACACAGTGGCTACGGCTGAAACAAATTACGAAAATTGGGTCAAAAAAATAGAATAAAAATAAAAAAATAATATAGTTTTTTAAGTTAAAAAGTATATTATTTAATTTCCTACTTAAAGAAGCTCCATTTTGTGCCTAATTTTAGGCATGAAAAAACAGTTTAGGCACTATTTTAGGCATTTTTAGGCATTTTAAAAAATTACTGCATTTATGCTGTCATTTCTTTATTTTCTTCTTTTTACTTCTTACCATATTTTTTTTTTGTGTCTAAAATACCTAAAAAATATAAAAGTATTTTTATATAGAAAAAAAGAAAATAATATATTTATTAAAAAAAAAAGTTTCCAGATTTTTAGACATTTTAGACATTTAGGCATGCTTTTTGACATTTGCTTTTTGACATTTGCTTTTTCAATAATCTTCATCATCCATTGTTTCAAAACCTTTCAAAGCACATCCCATTACAAATCCTTTCCGTTTTTGCTTACGAAATTGACTATCGTAAATAAAGCCTCTCTTCTGAAACTCTTGTTTTACTGTGCTCCATTTTGGAACATTCTTTCCTTGCTTCCACTGTTCCACCCGTTGCATAATATCTTTTTTTGATTCCATACTGTCTTTATTTTCTAGGATATGCTCTTCAAAGAACTCAGCGAATGGGTCGTTTTCACTCATCACCTTAGCAAAGTTTAGTTCGCATTCTTTTGGCAACTTTAAACCATTTTCGTAGTAGCTTTTTGCGTAGGGAGAAAGGAGGTGGAAAAGGGCAAGCCGGTATTCGCTTCTTTGAAACTTGTCATCCAAGCTCTTGTCTTTCTTATAGATATGATTCGCCTCATCAACTTCTTGGTCTGTGTCAACAAACTGCGATGTAAAAGAATTCATACGCCCTCTTCTATTACAGCCCTTGTCTAACTTTGAGGTGTTTGGGTCGTTGTTGCTGCTTGCTTCCAACTTAAATTGTATTTTCATAACCAACTGACTATGATACAATGGGTTGACAGTAATCGTATCCGATTCAACCGTATCCTTTATTTTCTTCGTATCTTGTTCTTCCTCACCCCATTCTTCCATATAGACCAGCCGTATGGGCTTGTTATACAAGCTGGAAAAAGCTTTGTTGTAAGCCGATGAGTTGTTTTTGTCAAAGGCATCGTTTCCTAAAGGCGTGCAATACAAGGGAAAGGATTTGTGGAACATCTTGCTTAACGTAGACTTCCCGTTGGAAGCTGTGTAACCAATATTAACAAAGAAAATCTGCTCTTTTGTTTCACCTGTCAAACACAACCCTCGCCATTTATAATGGATGTCAGCCTGCTTGCCGGGAAGAACCTGCTCTATTATTTTTTGAATTTCTTTTATAATCGTTTTGTTTTGTTCTGGAAAGTAATCAATATCAAGCGTTTCGGTAATATACATTTCCTTTGTTCTAGGTTCTAACAAGCCAGTTTTCAAGTTAAAAGCACCGTTCTTGAACTGAAAGAAATGCTTGGTATGCGGCATTAAATTAAACTGAACCTCTTTTCTGTTTAATCGTTTCAAGCGATTCAATATCCAGTGTCTACAAGACTTTAAAAAACAGTCGCTTTTGAATTTCTTAAGTCCTGATCGCATCACTGTATTTTCAGCATTCTGCGTCACTATTGCCTTATCTAACAAGTCACTGTTTTCTTTTGTTTTGTTATTCATACAACGTGCCAGAGCCTCTTTTACTGCCTTTTTTAAAACAACCTGTCTTTTTTTGGTGCATTGAATAAAATAGTTCTGCACTTTGCCATTTATCATATTGTAAATGACCGGGTCACATACTTTCTTCTCAATTTCCCAAACGTTCCCATTGTAATATGCCAACTGATTTGAAAGAGTATTGAAAACAAACAAGTCAGCAAACTGCTTTATAAAGTATCGTCCAGCACTTTCATCAGAGAAATCCAGTGGTTCGTCGCCTTGATATTTTATGTCGTCTTCTATTTCTTCTGCTTCGGCAGTCCAATCGATGCCCTCCGCTGTAAGCCTTGATTCTATGTCTTGGTATTCATCAAAGGCTTTGCTTTTAAACGCAACGTCCATACCAGTAGTATCGCATACTTTTTTATTTACATAATCTACAAAGGCTTCTATTGTATGGTCCTGGCTAAACTTAGACTTTAAAAGCATAGCCCCGTCGTGGCACAAGCACATTGCACTGTCTTGTTGTGTTATTACGTTTTTTTCCAATGCAGCGTTGTAAAGCAGTTGGAGCAGGCGATACTCATACATTTGTAAGTATTGAGCCATAAAGCTGCCATTCTTGTTGCGTTGCTTATGCTTGGTTGTTTCAGCATACAACGCTTTGATTTCATTATTACAAGAGACCAATTTCTTTGTTATAGATTCTATTTCTTGCTGAAACTTTTCCAAGAAACGGTAGTCGCCGTCTGGTCTTGCTCCATTTTCCATCAAAAACTTAGTTAATTTTCCTCCGTTTATTAACGAGATAAAACATTCCTTTGTTGTGTCCCTATCAAAGCCGCTTTGTTTTATAATACAAGCCAATACCTTCTCACGCTTTTTACAGTATTTTTGGAGCGTAGGACAGGCAATGTTGAATCTATTGCATACGCACCGTAGGATATTCGGGTGTGCGTTGATTATATCAATATCATAGTAGAGGTCTTTACATAAGAAATGTCTAAGTGGTCGTCTTATAATTCCTTGAGACATTAGTTTAGTAGGGTAGACCCGTCCATAACAAAGCTTGGAAAAGTAGGACGTTTTGATGTAATAGTTGTTGTTTTTCTTAATTAAGTTGCGATAAAGCAACTTTAAGAAGTTTTGTTCGTTTGCCAATTCCCCGGATGGAAAGAGCAAGCAACGGTCTTCCCACCATTTTTTAGTGGTGAGGCATACGTTTTTTGAAACAACTAAAGCATATAGTTTGTTTCGGTCTATTTTTTCAAGGAAGGTTTTTTCTTTGAAAAACTCGTTCGTCGTAGAAAGCGTTTGGAGTTGAGAATGAAATAAAGTTGGCATCTCTTATACATACATCTAGATTTTGTTTTTATATTGATTGAAAAATATTTATAATGTCTTTATAAATATTTTGTGATGATAAATGGTAAGCTTAGAGGCTTTGTTTGACGTTTTTGATGTTGGTTAAAGCTGCCAATTTTGGCACAATTCTTTGCGGACTTTTTTTCAGACCGTTTCTTATTGGATTTACAATTTTATCCTTTTTATCTAGCGTTCTACCAGAATGCGGTGGTGGATACATTTCATCAAAAGTGTCGTATGCTCCCATTAAGGCGTTACGATATACTACCAAAACTTTCTCAACTACCTCATTCTTTTCTTTCTTGACCCAACCTTGATGTTTATCATTTACCCAAAATACACAAAGTTTTTTATTAGCACAATATATTGGTCTTCCTGTAATCTGTAAGTCTAAAAGTTGCTGTTTTAAAACGTTCCATACGGGTTCTTTTATCGGGAGTAAACTATTTGGGTAAGCAAAGTCTGTTAATTTAAACTTAATATTATTGATGAAATCATCTAACGACACAGCATCTTTACAATAGGTGTCTAAGAACTCTTTGTCTGGTATACTAGCTTTACTAATGGTTCCGGCACTAATGTTTCCTGCTTTAATTATCTTCGTTAAATCGGCGTTTGTTTTTGTTAAAGTAGCTATTACTTCATCTTTTTCTTTTACTTGTTTTCTTAATTCCTCTACTTCATTTAGATTATTAACGCTGTGTTTAGTTGCGTATGCTGCTTTATTTTTAATATGTTTGTTAGATATAATGTGTTTATTGTAATTAGACTTACGGTCTGTTTCATAATCACAATAATTACAGTGGTATATTTTTCGCTTACTCATACTACTATAATATTATATAAGATAATTTATTGAAATCAATTTTTTAATTATTTCGTTCATGTTGAACTTTGAAGAAAAAAATAACAAAGCCGCAGCATAGAAGGTGTAGAAATGTAGAATGTAAAAGCGTATTGCAACCATTGCCCTGCGCGTTTTACCCGGGAAAGCATGCGATCGCGATTGAACGGGTTCGTCTCATTCTATCAAAAGTGGAATTGCAAAAGGGACATTTCCAAACCTCGTGTTTTAAACCAGGCAAGACAAATGTAGGTTTAAAGAAAATTTCTTCATTCCATTCTCCTTTCTGTGTTTATGGGATAAGTATATCAGTTAAGCTATACCTTAGATACATTTTATCTCAGGGTCGTAGGGCGGCCAGCCCAGCTCCCCGTTGCTTGATTCGTAAAGCTCGACCATGTCGCAGTACAGTGAGCCGTGGGCCTCGGCCTCCTGCACGTCGGCCTTGCCAGCCAGCCCGAGGGCGGCCACAAGGGCCGCCGTGAAAAGTAGTGCTTTCATTACAGCCCCCACCGAACTCTGCAAACGGGGCCGATGCCGAGACGTACAGACTCAGCATTAGTCAACAGCCGGCTGCAGCAGCTGCAGTTCCCAGTCTGGTGACCATGGGCCTTGAGCGCAGCCAGAGGGTCAACAGCCAGTGTCTGAAGCTCCTGAGCGATTTCAGCGCGGGCTTCACGGATGGCGAGGAACTTGCCCTCCGAGTTGATCTTGCCGGCGTAATCACCGTTGTCCTTGACGTACAGGCAGCCGGCATTGCGACCGCTCTCGGGAGCCAGTGACAGGCGCAGGCCGCTAATGACCAGAGCCGGCTTTTTGAGGCCATTACTCCGGGCACTGTCGAACAGCTCGCGGATGCGAGTCAGATCGATGACCGGGGCGTCAGCTTCACGCTGGGCACGCTCTGCGTTGCGAGCGGCGTCGCGCTCCTGCTGCTTGGCATAGCCTTTGACGACGCAGGCCAGCTGCTTCTCGGACAGCTCGCCATACTTGCGGGCCTTGGCCAGCAGGTCCTGATAGAAATCAGACCACGTTGCGGCAACCAGCCACTGGTAGCCAGCGTCGCCGATGGCGTCCTTGATCTGGCGCTCGCCATTGCAGGCGTTTTGGAATTCTTTCTTGGCCTTGCGCTCAACACGCTGGATGCGTGCCTTCTTGCGGTCTGAATCGGAGGTCAGGAAGTAGCCCTTGCCGCGACAGGCGAAACAGTCTTCGCGGTCTTGATGAATGCGGACGCCACGGTACAGCCCGGTGCCGCCACACTCGCCGCAGGGATACTGCTCGGTCTTGGCGTGGGGGCCAGTAGAGTTAGTGGTAGGAACGGCGTCAAAATCGTCCTCGAGGTCTAAAAAATTGATATCTGACATGGTCTTTCTCCTTTCTGAATTTGTGTCGTCAACTGCGACAACAGGATTATCGTCCAGCTAGAAAATATCTGCAACACTTTTGAGCGATTTATTTGATATTTTTATTCCAGATAAAAGAAAGCCCCGAAATACGGGGCTGGGCGGGCGTTACGCCGCTTTCTCAGCGGCGTCTTCTTCTTTTGGTTGCAGGCCATGGACAAAGTCCACAGCCTTGTGAGCTTGGCTCGACGCCCGGACGATCAGGCGCTTGTCGTTCTTCAGGGCCTTGAGCCATGACGCAAGGTACTGCGCGTGGTCAGGCCGCGGCTCGGCGCTGATGCCGAGGTCGCTGCAGAGGAAAGTAGCGGCCAACTCAGCCACCAGCTCTTCCTTGGCGTAATCCTCAGAACCAAAGCCATTAAGCAATGGTCGGTTCAGGCGGCTCCTGTGTCCAGTCCAGTGCCCCAGCTCGTGGAGCAGAGTGCCTGCGAAGGCTTCCTGCGCGGAGCTAGTGCTGGTGCCGAT
>WLWH01000553.1_pt1 | contig 30432 bp, 43 predicted proteins | sample 6712741 | NCBI WGS metagenome assembly WLWH01 (sample SAMN12718694, study PRJNA515312) | sponge metagenome | isolation source: marine sponge | host: Mycale hentscheli | place: New Zealand: South Island, Marlborough, Capsize Point | collected 2003-05-01
TTTCCTTTTGAGATTAAAGATAAAAACGGTTATACCCTTTATTTTGAATGTTCATACGGTTATTGGGAAAAAGAAGAACGAGACAAAAATGGTTTTACCACTTATTGCGAAGATTCAAACGGTTATTGGTTTAGATGTGAACGTGATGAAAATGGTAATGTCATTTATTCTGAAAATTCAGACGGATTGATAATAGATAATAGAGTTACAACAATGACTAAAGAAGAAGCAGAAGCTAAGTTTAATATAAAAATTAAATAAGATGATAAAAGGATTTAAAAAAGAAACACAAAAGTTAACAGATTATGAATTAACATTAGTTCCATTATTAGTTTTAGGTTTAAAAACTAAAATAGGTAAAATAAATGCAATTAAAAATAAAGAAATGGTTGCAGCTTTAAAAGATTTAGGTCATAAAGTAAATGAAGCAAGAATAAGAAAATTAATTCATTACATAAGAGTTAACAAATTAGTTAAAAATATAATTGCTACAAGCAAAGGTTATTACATAGCAACAACAGAAAAAGAAATTAATGATTTTGTTGAAAGTTTGCAGCAAAGAATTAACTCAATTGAAGAAGTAAAAAAATCATTTTATTTATAGTATTAAATAAAAATATTTATTAAATTTACATAAATTAAAAAAATTATAAAAATGATTAAAAACGTAATAATATTAAAAAAAGATGAACAATTGGAGGCTTGGGGTTCATTAACTGATGCTTGTAAAAATCATCCTGAAATGCAATACCATACAATAAAATCAAAAAAATATCCCTTTGAGCATAAAGGGTATAAATTAATCAAATTAAAATATAACACTAAAAACATTAAGTAATGAAAGTAACAGGTAAAATAAAAAGTATTGAAGATGTACAAAAAGGAACTTCAAAAGATGGCAAAGATTGGCAAAAGTTAATTTTTACATTAGTAACAAATGAGCAATACAATAATCTTTATGCAATAGAAATATTTGGAGAAGAAAAAGTAAATAAATTCTTAAAATACAATAATGTAGGAACTGAAATTGATGTTGATTTTAACATTAAAACAAATGAATGGCAAGGAAAGTATTTTACAAGTTTACAGTATTGGAAATCCTTTAAAGCTGAAACGCAAAAAGTAGAAACAACAGAAGAAAATGATGATTTACCATTTTAAAAAATAAATTATGAAGCAAGATAGAAAAATATTATTAGAGCCAATACAACCAAATGAAATTGAATGGAGGGTTCAAAGGCAAACAGGAACTAAATTAATTATTGTTCCCTACATTACAAACCGTTGTGTAATGGAACGATTTGATAAAGCATTTGGTTGGAATAATTGGTCAAATGAGTATAAAGAAATTAATGATGGTTTTATTTGTACAATAACAGTTGATTATAACGGTGATTTAATTAGAAAAAGCGATGGAGCAAATAAAACAAATATCGAACCTGTAAAGGGTGGAATATCTGATTCAATGAAAAGAGTTGCAGTACAATTTGGTTTAGGTCGTAATTTATACGAATATCCAAAAGTAATGATTGAAACAGGAGATAAATACATTCCTAATTGGGCAAAATCAAGATTAGAAAAAATGGTAGAAGTGATTAATCAAGGTCTTTTTACTGATGAAGTAGTAATTTTAAAAAACAAATAAAAATGGAAAACAAAGAAGAAGATTACACAACAAATGAAGCCAAATTTCAAAGAATATTAAATAAATATCCTAATATTTCAAACGCTTCAATTTATGCAACTCAAATTAAAATTGCTTCAAAAGAATATGTTAATTATCTTAATTCGTTTGTTGATTTTAAAGAAGTAATAAATGTAAACAATGGAATAAATAAGAGTGATACTTTTGCAATAAAAAGAGGCAAAAAATTTGAAGTTAATAATAAGTTTGTTCAAAAATGTATAAAAGAAGCCTACAACAAAGGTAATTTTTTACTGTTCAGCTTTATTAAAGTAAATATTGTTTTGGATAAGTTAGAAAAGGCATTAGATAAAAGATAAATAAATATAGAATAGTTCAAATAAAAAATTCCCTGTAATAATATAAAATAAATAAAAATGGAAAAACAAAGTTTATACAACATTCAACACAATTACAGTCATTTAATGGCTGTAATTGAGGAAGCAGAAGGAGAATTAACACCTGAAATTGAAGAACAATTAGCAATTAATGAAAAGGATTTACAAAAAAAATCAATTAGCTATTTAGAAGTAATTAAACAAAAAGAAAGGTTTATTACAGATATTGATGCAGAAATAAAGCGATTACAAGCACTTAAAAAGCAAAATAGTAAGTTAGTATCATTTTTAAAAGATAGGCTTTTAAATGCAGTAAATTTGTTTGGAGATTTTACAGTTGGAACATTAAGTTTTGGCAAAAGAAAAAGCACTAAATTAAATATTACTGATGAAAATAGAATTGATGTAAAATATACTAAAAGAGTTTTAAAAGTTGACATTGATAAAATGAAAATTAAAGAAGCTATTAAATCAGGTGAAACGGTGCAAGGTGCTGAATTAGAAGAAAATTATTCATTAAAAATTAAGTAATAATGGAATTAAAAGCAAATGAATTAAGGATAGGGAATTGGGTTACATTAATAAAAGAAAATATTTATGAAAATAAAGATTATCAATTAGATGCTTATGATATTTACAAAGCAAGTGAATTTGATGATATTACAGAATGTTTATTACCCATCCCTTTAACAGAAGAATGGTTAATAAAGTTTGGTGTTTATGATAAAAAACTTTGCATTGGTAATGGTGCTTTTTTATGGATTGATGATGATTTTACTTTTGCAGTTGGTGAACCTTATGAAGCAGGTGGTAATGATAAAAAAATTAAATACGTTCACCAATTACAAAACCTTTACCACTCTTTGACGGTCGGTTTAGAATTACAAATAATCAAATGAAAAACAATATTGAAAAAAAATTATTTCCTAATTCAAATAAATTAATTAAAAAAGATGGTGCTTATTATTGTCAAATAATTGATGCTGAATTAGACCATTTAAATTGTAGATTTACCAATGATGACACAGTTGAAATTGATGTTTCTAAATACAATCATATTATATTAAGTTATGATAATTTAGAAAAGCTATTATTGTTAATTGAAGAAACTGAAGAATTATTAGAAGATGAAGATTTATGAAAGTAAAAATACATTCACAAGTTATTGATGGAAAGCTAAAGCGTAATAGAAACGCTTTGGCTACTTCCATTAAAGAATTTGAAGGAAAAGATATCACTATAACAATAGAGCGAAAAAAAAAGAACAGAAGTATTATGCAAAACTCTTATTATTGGGCAGTAATTATTCCTTTAATTGATAATGCTATTCGTGAAAGTTGGGGTGAAAGAAAATCAAAAGAAGAAATACACGAATTATTAAAAAAGGAATGTAATTATTTAGAAAGACATAATGAAAGCACAGGAGAAATAATAAAAGTAAGTCAAACAACAACTAATTTAAGTACTATTCAATTTGAAGAATACGAAGAAAGTTGCAGAAGATGGGCGTTAGAATGGTTTAACATCATAATTCCTTTACCAAATGAACAAATAGAAATAAAAGTATAATGACAAAAAGATTTGAAACTAAACAAGATTTAATTAATGAAGAAGAAGTTATAAAAATAATTACAAAAAATAAAAGTAAATATACAAAGTTAGGAGAAAATGAAATTGATTTTTTAATTGATGGAAAAAGTTACATTGAAGTAAAATGCTCACCTAATAAATCAAATAAATATAAATATCAAATATTAAGTTTAATAAAGGTTGTTAAAATGCAACATTATAGCAGAAAATTACCTACTTTTTTATTTTATAAATATACTGATTGTATAATGTATATTAATGTGAAAGATATAAAAGGGAACATTAAATGGTTTGAAAGAAAAAAAAATATTAATATCAGAAATGCCGTAAATGATTCTGAATTAGTTGTTTACATACCAAAAAATGAATTTAAAATATTTGAATAAAAAAAGTTTAAATTTATTTGTTTGATTTTCAGTTAGTTAGCTATTTTATTATAAAAATATATTGTTTTTTTATTTTAGTTATCAAAATATTTATTATTTTTACATCAGTTATTAATTAAAACACTACAAAATGAAAGACAAAAAAACATTAGATAAGTATTGGGATAACTTCAATTACGAACTATATTATAAATTTATTAAAATCAAATATAATTATGAGTAAAAAAATAATAGCTTGGTGGTCAGGTGGTATTACTTCTGCTGTTGCTTGTAAAATTGCGATTGATATTTATGGGGTTGATAATGTTGAAATAATATTTATAGATACTCAAAACGAACATCAAGATACATACAGATTTAAACAAGATTGCCAAAAATGGTATGGAAGTTTAATTGGAACTATCACAGGAATTGGAGATAAATATAAGTCTATTGAAGATGTATGGATTAAAAGAAAATCTTTAAATGTAGCAACAGGTGCAATTTGCTCAACAGAACTAAAAAAACTTGTTCGTGAAAAATGGCAAAAAAATAAAGAATTTAAACATCAAGTATTTGGTTTTGAACTTGACGAATGGAAAAGAGCAAGAAGTATGAAGGTAAACAATCCAAAAACAAAACCTATATTTCCTTTAATGATGTATGGATTAACTAAAAAAGATTGTATTAAAATAGTTGAAGATGCAGGTATTGAAATTCCTGAAATGTATAAACTTGGTTTTCATAACAATAATTGTTTTGGAAAAACAGAAGATACAGGAGGATGTGTACAAGGGGGAATTGGATATTGGCAAAAAATACAGAAAGAATATCCAAAAAAGTTTGATGCAATGGCAAAAATGGAACATAAATTGACAGATTTAAAAGGTCAACCTGTTACAATGTTAAAAGACCAATCAAAAAATAGAGGTTTAGTTTTTTTAAAGCCTCATCCTGATTATCCAAACATCAAGGACATTTCAATGATGAAAGGTAGAGAACCGAAGCCATTAGTTGAGTGCAATGGTTTTTGTGGTGTAAATGATTTAGAGAAAAGAAATGAAACAGAAAAAGAAATTAATTACCAAATGGAAATCTTTGATTTAGGTGCATAAAAAAATATATTATGAGTAAAAAAATAGAAGCAGTATTAGATAAAATTGATTTAAACGATTTATTAGAACACTTTTCAGTTAATTGGTTGGCAGATGTATTAAATGTTTCAAAGCATACAATAAAGAGCAAAGCATTCAAACAAAAGGAAAAATTATATTTATTTTCAAAAAATGAGATGAAATATGGAATGAATAATGAATGGTTAAAATCTGAAGAAAGAATATTAATTAAACAAATAAAAAACATATTATGAATTATTGGGTTGCTCCTGATGTTAGCAGGGAAAAATTAAACAAAGAAAAAGTTATTTTTAGAGTTTGCAAATTTTATGATATTACAGTTGAAGAATTATTATCTAAATCAAGGCTAATGAATGTAGTTGAAGCAAGAAGTGTTTTAGCTTATATTTTGCATATCAAATTTGGATTAAGTACAACAGAAACAGGTAAATTAATTAACAGAGACCATTCAACGGTAACACATTTTAAAAAGAAAATACAAGGATATATTCAATTTGATGAAGAATTTGCAAATAAAGTTAAAAAGTTACAATACAATTATTATTAATTTTTTATATTTGTTAAATATTAATCGCCATCCACGTAAGATTAATAAAAGAAATGTAAAAGCCTTTTGGTGGATTCAGAGTGGATGCTGATGAAACCGAAAGGCTTTTTTAATTAAATAAAATTATGGCAGAAAATAAAAAATCATTTGTACTTTATACAGATTTAATACATACGGTAAAACATTTAACAGATGAACAGAAAGGAAAGTTATTTATGCACATTTTAAGCTATGTAAATGACGAAAATCCAATTACTGAAGATGTTATTATAAATCTTGCTTTTGAACCTGTTAAACAGCAGCTAAAGAGAGATTTAGAAAAATATGAAGTTAAGAAAAAACAATGGAGCGAAGCAGGTAAGCGTTCAGCAGAAGCAAGGAAAGTTAAAAAGAAAGAAACGAATTTAACGACCGTTAACGAACGTTCAAATCGTTCAACGGATTTAACTGTTAATGATAATGTTAATGTTAATGTTAATGTAACTGATAATGTTAATGTAATTAATAATATAGAAAGTAGAAAGCAGGATTTTAAAAAATCCTTACTCCCTTTTTTAGATAAATATGGAAAAGAAATGTTAAAAGAGTTTGCAGATTATTGGACTGAACACGGTGTAAATGATAAAAAGATGCGATTTGAAAAGCAAAAAAGTTTCGGAATTTCTCGTAGATTAGTAACTTGGGAAAAAAATAATGAAAATTGGAATGTAAATAAAACAAATAAAACTAAAAAAAGTAATTATGAAGCCAATATTGAAGCAAACAGAAACAGAAGTTGGAATCAATAAAACAAAATTTTATAAATTTAAAGGTGAAGTGCCTAATGAATTTTTTAATTTTATTGATATGATGAACACAGCTTTGGATTTGCCACAGCTTGAAGAAACCCAAATAATGTTAATTGCTAAGTTTATAATGTATGAATTTACAACTTTAACAATGAAGGATATTGAAAATGCAATATTCAAAGCTAAAGCAGGTAAATTAGATTGCAATCCTGCTGACTACAATAAACTTTCAATTGATTTTATCGGTAGGATTTTAAGCAGCTATCAGGAATATAAAAAAAAGGAAACATTAAAAGTTAAGTTGGAGCAGGAAAAAGAAGTTTTGAAAATTGAATATACTCCTGATGATGAAAAAGAAGCCTATTTATTTTTAAAAAGTATTTATGAAAAAGGTGAAGAACCATTTATTGCCAATTGGAATTTAGCATTTAAATTTATGGAAGAAAATAATATCATAAATTTGAGTAATGATGAAAAGCAGATATTTTTTGAAATGACAATTGAAGAATTAAAAGAAGAAATAAGAGAATTGAAAGTTCAAAAGAAAAATTATACTACATTAAAAAACATTTTAAATGATGTTAATTTGCTGAAGCAGGAGTGCAGAAAAAGAATAATTAAAAAACATTTTAAAAATGCCAATTAAACCAAAAATAAAAAAATGCAAGGGAACAGGAAAAGCCATTGGCTACGGTTGTGGAAAAAAAGTTCTTTATCGTAAATACGGTTTATGCAAAATTTCTTGTTATCGTAAATGGCTAATGAATAGTGAAGAAGGAAAAAAAACATTAAATAAAAGCATATTAAAAGCTACTGAAGGAAGCAGAAGTTTAGCAAAGGCATACAAGGAAAAAAAAGATAGAAATAAATTAACTGAACATCTTAATAAAACAAAATTAGTTGTTCACGAAATGATTAGATTAAGGGATAAGGGAAAGCCTTGTATAAGTTGTAATACTCCATATTTATCAAATTTTCAAGCAGGACATTGTTTTGCAGCAGGAAAATATAACTCAATCAAGTTTGATTTTGATAATATAAATGGGCAATGCGAAAAGTGTAATTTATTTTTAAATGGAAATGAAACAAATTATTTATTAAACCTACCTAAAAGAATAGGCAAAGAAAAATATCAGGAATTAATTATTAAAGCAGGTATTGACCAAAAGATTTTAAAGAAGTGGACACGAGAAGAATTAGCAGAAATTAGAAAAGCAGCAAAAGAAATAATTAAAGAATTAAAAAATAATAACTAAATTTGTTTAATTCTAAAATCTATTTTTAGTTTTTTATTTGTTACGATTGGAGCAGCTTAACGGTTGCTCCTTTTGTTTTATAAAAAAAAATAAAAAAAATATAGTAAAAGTTCTTTTATATTAAAATATTTATTATTTTTACATTAAGTTTAACAAATTAAAACAAAGCAAAATGGAAAATTTAAAAAACATTAATTGGAATTTAGTAGAAGTATTAAACATTGATTCAATAATTGAAAATGCTGTAAACGATGGAATAAATAATTTTGAACATCCTGTATCATTTGAAGTAAATGGCATTGAATACTCTGCTGATGTAGAAATAAATGTAAGTATTGATGAATTGGTTGAATATGAAGGTTTAATTATTTATAATAGAGAATACAGTTTAAACGATGTAGATTTAACAATTACAAACTTTTGTTTAGATGATTACCCTGAAGATATAACTTTAAAAAATAAAATTAATATTGAAAATGAATTAACTAATGATTTTAAATTATTTTTTAACTAAAAAAAATAAGGTATGACAGCAGAAAAATTAGAAAGAGAAAACAGATTATTAAAACAAGAGGTTGAACGTCTAAAAAGAAAATTGATTAATTATAAGGATGTGTTGAGTAGTCAGTTAAGAATTAACATAGACAACGAAAAAAAAGTACAATTAGCTAAAGAAATAACACTATTTAATCTGAAGCAAAGAAATAAAAGTTAATAGAAAATGGAAAATAAATACATACTGCATTATGCACATAAAGAATTGGATGAAAACATACCAACTTTTGAATTTGAACATTTGGATGAATTAGGAGAATATGTTCAAGAAATATTAGATAGGGATGATTCAGAAACAGTTTATTTATTCACTTATGATGCAAAGGCAGGAGGACAAGAAGAAGTTAATATAACAAACAATAAAATACCTTTACTTTTTTACCTTGTTCAAATATTTGAATCAATGGAAAATGTAGAAGAAATATTAGGCAAAAAAGCACCAATAAAAAACTTTTTTTTATTTGAATATACAAGTTATGAAGTAGCTTATAAACAAGCATTATTAATGAAAGAAGAAAATCCTTTGTGTTATGATTAAAATAATTTTATCAGCAATTTTAATAGGAATTACAATAGCAAGTTTTATAAGTTATTTTGTATTAAAAGCATTATTTTACTATAAATTTATTATTTTTACATCGTAACAATTAAAAAAATGAATGTAATTTCTATAATAGAGGGCAATCTTAGAAAGGTATTTAACATTAGAACTCCTATAATGAAATATAGGGAAGAAAATTATTGTAAAAAATGTCCTTTGGCTTACGCAATAGATGGAAGATATACAGGAATTTGCAATAAGTCAGAAGGTGGCTGTGGTTGTGGTGTAACTGCAAAAACATCACAAAACTTACAAGGATGTCCAAAAGGATTTTGGGGTTCTAATTGGTTTAAGCCTGAACTATTTGAAGAATATTTAAAAGATAATCATATTTAAAATGGAAGAAATACCTGAAAGAGTAGAAACTGAATATAAATGGAACAGAAACAAGAACGGCAAATTAGCAGGTTTAAGGAGAAATTTTATTAAGTTTGAACCTAACGGTAAATGTCCCTGCAATAGTGGTTTAAAGTTTAAAAAATGCTGTAAAGGAACAAAGGAATATTATTTGAAATAAATTATGGAAACAAAATTAGTATCAATAAAAACTGTTAAACCTAACAAAGACAATCCAAGAGTAATTAAGGATGATAAGTTTGAAAAGTTAGTTAATTCAATTAAAGAATTTCCACAGATGTTAGAAATACGTCCTATTGTTGTAAATAATGATATGGTTGTATTAGGTGGTAATATGAGATTAAAAGCCTGTAAAGAAGCAGGATTAAAAAAAGTACATATTATCAAAGCTGAAGATTTAACTGAAGAACAACAAAAGGAATTTATAATTAAAGACAATGTTGGTTTTGGAGAATGGGAATGGGAGCAGTTAAAAGGAGAAGATTGGGAAACTGATAAATTAAATGATTGGGGATTAGATTTACCTGATTTTGAAGAAGAAGAAATTGAAGATATAAATGAAGTTTTAGAGATAAATGAAAATGTTAACTTTACTATTAAATGCGATAATTCCGATGAATTAGAACAGCTACAAAGCAAACTAAACACATCTGAACAAAAGATAAATTTTAAAGATTTTATTTTTAAAGCTGCATTGTAAATTTTCTCAATAACAGCACAATAACAGCACAATAACAGCACGTAATGGGAAAAGAAGACATTGAAAATTATCAGTTTAAAAAAGGTCAATCAGGAAACCTAAATGGCAGACCAAGAAAAAGTTTTGCAACTATAAATGAAGAACTTAAAAAGAAAGGAATAACAAAGCTATCTAAAAGCGATTTATTAGATGCCTATGCTCTTATATTCAATTCTACTGAAGATGATTTAAAAGACATCGCAAAGGATAAAAATACTCCTTATGCTTTAAAGTTAATCATATTAGAACTGAACGATAAGAAAACAAGAGCCAAAGCGATGCAGGATTACAGAGATTATTCATTTGGAAGAGCAACCGACAATGTTGACCATACAACAGCAGGAAAAGAGTTTAAAATAATTAATTTAGGTATTGGAACTAATCCTGATTTAAGAAATGATGAAGATTAAAAAAAAGTTGTCTTCACCCTGTGTAACATTGTAACAAAACACCTATAAACATTGACTTTTAAAAAAATTGTAATTTAGCTTAATGGAGTTATTATTAAAACAAAATGATGCAATCTTTTTTTTAAGGGATAAAATTACTACTGAAATACTTTATGGAGGTGCAGCAGGTGGAGGAAAGTCTGCAATAGGTTGTTTATGGTTAATTGAAAGCTGTTTAAATTATCCTAATACACGTTGGTTAATGGGAAGAGCTGTATTAAAAACATTAAAAGAAACTACGTTAAACACTTTTTTTGAATTATCAATTAAGTTAGATGTTAGTCACCTTTGGGAATACAACCAACATAAAGGAATAATAAAATTTGTGAACGGTTCTGAAATAGTTTTAAAGGATTTATTTCATTATGTAGGTAAAGACCCTAATTTTGATTCATTAGGTTCATTAGAGATAACAGGAGCATTTATTGATGAATGCAATCAAGTAGTTTTCAAGGCTTGGCAAATTGTTAAAAGTAGGATTAGATACAAATTAACTGAATACAATTTAACTCCAAAGATTTTTGGCACTTGCAATCCTGCAAAAAATTGGACATACAAATTTTTCTATAAGCCTTATAAGTCAAAAGAATTACCTAATTACAGAAGATTTATTGCAGCATTACCAAAAGACAATCCACATTTACCTGAAAGTTATTTAGAATCATTACAACAATTGGATGAGGTAAGCAGAAAAAGGTTATACAATGGAGATTGGGAGTACGATGATGACAAAGCTGCATTAATAAATTATTCTGCAATAATGGATTATTGGAACGGTAAACATTTAAAAGCTGAAGGAAATACTTATTTAACAATTGATGTAGCAAGAAAAGGAAAAGATAAAACAGTTATGCGAGTTTGGAAAGGTTGGGTTTGTGTACATCGTTATGAAATGGGAATAAGTTTATTAAATGAAGTAGTTGAAGAGGCACAAAGGTTACAATCAGAATACCAAATACCTAATTCAAGAACGGTTGCTGATGAAGATGGTGTTGGTGGTGGTGTTGTTGATTTTCTCGGTTGTGATGGTTTTATAAATAATAGCAAAGCAAAATTCAAAGAAAATTATATTAATCTTAAAAGTCAATGTTCAATAAGAATGGCAAAGCGAATAATGGAACGAGGCATTGTAGAAATTTGTAATGATAGTGCAATAATTGAATTAGTTTCTGAAGAAATGGAGCAATTAAAATTAAAAGATATTGATAAGGATGGCAAAATGGGAGTTATAGGCAAAGAAAAGGTTAAAGAATTAATAGGCAGAAGTCCTGATGATTGGGATAGTATTATGATGAGAGAATATTTTGAATTAATTGGTGATTTTTGGATTAGTTAAAAATATTTGCATAACTTTGTTTACAATTACATTTCACTTATTAATTTTGTAATTGATGGCAAAGTCTTTATTAGGAAACATTTTCAAATCATTTGGTAATTCTGCAAAGTATGATGAACACTACGAACGTAGGTTTATGACTATTTTAAGTGATTTGGGATTTGGAAGTAATGGAATGAAAACAAGTATTAATGAAGGTTTTAATCTTAATACTTACGTTTATTCAATTATTAACAGAATAGCAGAAACAGGAGCAGACATTCCAATTATTATTGAAAATAAAGTAGGTGATGAAATTGAAATAATAACTGAAGGAGATTTTTACAACTTTGTACACAATCCAAATCCTGAATATAATTACAAATCCTTTACCTATCAAAGTTTAGTATATCAGCTAACAACAGGAAATCAATTTCATTATGGGGTTAAAGGAATTGGAAACGCTGCATTTAATGAGCGTTGGAACTTAGCACCACAATATATCAATCCTAAAGTTCAATGGGCTTTAACAGGTGCTTATGCATCTTCATACAAATATAATATTGGAGGTAAAGAATATAGCTTAACAGTTGAAGAAATTAATCATTTAAAGAAATTTAATCCTGACCCAAATTCAGACAATCCAACAATGGGATTGAGTCCATTACAAGCAGCTTACCGAACCTTAGTAGCATCGAATGAAATAATTACTGCTGACGCTTCGTTGATTAAAAATAAAGGTGCTTTCGGTTTGCTGTCAAATAAAGGTGAAAGACCTTTAAGACCTGAAGAAAGGGAACAGATGGATAAGAGTTTAAAAGATAGAATAGGAGGAGGTAAAAATTACGGTTCAGTTAAAGCTACATCGGGAAACTTTGACTTTGTTAAGTTGGCAATGAGTTCAACAGATTTGCAGATTTTGGAAAGTGGAGTGATGAAGTTAAGAGATTTGTGTTCTATTTATGGAGCAAGTTCAAGAATGTTTAACGACCCTAAATCAGCAACTTACAACAACGCAAAGCAGGATATGAAATCCTTTTACAATAACGCTGTTTTACCACCATTAGAAAACGATTTAGACCATTTTAACAAATTCTTTGTTGAAGGTTGGAATTTTAGAGATAGTGCAAACTATTGTGTAAAATTAGATATTAGTAAAATTGATGTTTTACAAGAAGAACAATCATTAAAATTAGAGAAGGCACAAACTTGCACCAATATAATTACTCAAATTTTAGCAGGTATTGGAACAGAATGGAGTTCAGAAAGTGCAATAAAACAATTAATGAAAGTATTAGATTATACAGAAGAACAAGCACGTGAATTGGTTGATGTAACTCCGGAACAAAACAACAACAATAATGAAGAATAAAAAAACATTAGAACAAAAATTAGCTACTCATTTTGGCGTTAAAATAGCCGAAAAAGGTAATAATATAAAAGCCGTTAACCCTGATGAACGTACAATTAAAGCTGTTGCAAACACTTATTTTTTTATTGATAGTGATTTGGATATGCTTGTAACAGGTTGTGCAATTAAATCAATAAATGATAGAGGCGTTAATTCAAACGCAACAGCAAAAATTAAACATCAATCTGACCATATTTTAGACACTAAAAATACAGTTGGAAGAATAACAGTATTAGATGAAAGGGAATTAAACGACAATACAGTTCTTTATTTTGAGTCTTATATTCCTGAAACAAGAAAAGGAAATGATGACTTGATTAATTATCAAGAAAATGTTTATGACAATCATTCAATTGGTTTTAGATATAAGAAAATTGAAATGGCTGTGATGAATAGTGCTAATGAAATGGAACGAAAAAATTGGGATGAATTTTATCCTAAAGCATTAAATCCTGAAGTAGCTGAAGCAAATGGTTTCTTTTGGGTAGTAAAGGAAATAGAATTATTTGAAATTTCTGTTGTTAGTTATGGAGCAAATCAATTGACTCCATATTTAGGAAGCAAATCAATTGAAGATAACAACAGAATAAAAACTGATTTACTTGAAAGAGTAAACTTATTAAATGCACAACTTAAATCAACTGCGAATGGTAAAGAAGAAAGGAAACAAATTGACCTTGAATTTTTACAATTAAAGCAGATAATAACTGAATTAGAATTAAAACAACCATCAGAAAAAGACACTTCAAAAGAGCCGTTTAATAATGATATTGTAAATAATGAAGATTCAAAAAATCAAAATTTATTAACTAATATTTCAAAATTTTTATAAAATGGAAAAATTTGTAAAAAAATCTGATGAAGAAATAACTAAATTATCAGATGAACAAAAATCAAAATACTTAGCCGATTTAATTGAATGGCAAACTAAAAGTATTGAAACTTTAATGGAAAATGCTAAATCGGATGCTGATAACAAAGAAGCAATCGAAAAGCAAATAAACGAACTTACTTCAGCACAATTAACTTCTCTTAAATCTTCTTTAGAAGCACAAGGTGGAGCAATTGCAAAACTTTCAAAAGAGTTAGAAGCAAGTTCTAAAAATGAAAATATGACTTTTACTGCATCAGTTTTTAAAGCATTAGATGACAACAAAGAAGATATTTCTTCAATGTTAAAATCAGGTGCTAAGAATGTAAGATTAGAGATTAAGGCTTCTCAAAGTGCTGCTGATATTACTTCGGGTACTGACTTCGCAATGATGGAAGCAGGTGTTGGACAAATAGCAACTCGTAACCCATTTATGAGAGAATTATTTGTTAACGCAAATACTTCTTCAGAATACGTAAAATACAATGACCAAGAAACAATTGTTAGAGATGCTAAAAATGTTGCAGGTTGTGCTGCAAGTACTCACAATTCTAAAATCACTTGGCAAGTTAGAACAATGCAAATTTCTAAGGTTAGAGATTTCGTTGATGTTTGTATTGATATGATGGAAGATTATTCTTACGTTGAAGGAGAAATCAGAGCATTAGTTGATACTGATGTAAGATTGAAAGTTGATGAGCAATTATTATTAGGTGATGGTGTTTATCCTAACTTAAATGGTGTTGCTTCTTACGCTTCTACTTTTGCAGCAGGTACTTATGCAGCTTCAGTTCAAGCACCAACATTAATTGATTTAATTAAGGTTACAGCTTGTCAAATTTCTGACTTTGGACAAAACAATAAATTCAATGCAAATGTTGTTTTATTAAATCCTGCTGATGAATGTTTAATGCAGTTAGAAAAAGATTTAGATAACAAATACCTTGCTCCAAACATCTTCAACGATGGAATGGGAATGATGATTGGTGGTGTTAGAGTTATCAAAAATCAGTTAGTTCCTGCTAATGAAATGTACATAATGGATTCAACTAAAGGAACTGTTTATTCAAGAAAAGGAATATCAGTTGAATTAGGTTTCGAAAACAATGACAATTTCGAAAAGGAATTAGTTACTGTAAAGGCTTACGAAAGACTTAATTTAAGAGTTCGTAATGTAGATGCAAACGCATTTATGCACGTTGCTGATATTGATGCAGCAATTTTAGCTATTACTAAACCGTAATATCCTAATATACTATCTAAAGCCTCACTATGAAAATAGTGGGGTTTTGGTGGTAAAAACTGTTAAGTTATGCCAAAAATAAAATTCATTAAAGACCATCCTAACAAAAGATTCAAGAAAGGAGATACAATTGAAATTCCTGATGAAAGTTTTTCAGCTTGGATTAAATCGGGTTATATTGAAACAAAAGATTTAGGAGGAAATGAGGGAAACGCAGAAGCCTCTTTGACGGAGGCAGATTTAAAAAAAAGTTCTGCGAATGGTGGAAAGTCAGCAAAGAAATTTGGAAAGAAAAAGAATAAAAAGAAAAAGTAAAAGATGGGTTTATACGTTAATACATCAGATTTTCAAGGTCAAGATAAGGTAGCAAAAGATAAATTCACTACTACTGATTTAGATTTGTATATTGACCAATACGAAGTTTATTGGTTGCAGCAATTGTTAGGTGCTGAATTGTACGAAGAATTTGCCGTTGATTTTGCCATTACAGGAGTTATGCCAACAGCACCAAAATTTCAGGAAATATGGTTTCCATTTGCTAAAGATGATAATTGCTACATAAGAGAAAGTAAAGGAATTAAAAAGATGCTTACTTTATTGATTAATTTTGAATACATAAGAGATTCAAAAGTAAAAAATAATATTGGAGGTGTTAACATTAACCAACAAGCAAACAGCGAAGAAGCAGAATTTCATCAAACAAATATTTATACTAATTATAACGAAGCAATTAATACTTATAGGTCAATACAATGGTTAATTTGTGAAAATCCTAATGGCTATGATTGGACAAAAGAGAATATGCAACACAAACATTTAAATGCTTGGATATGAGTACACCAATAAAAATATATTTTCAATTTTCAGATGGTCAAGTTCACGATGCTACATTAAGTGAAACATCAATTGCTTTAGAGTTTTGTGAAAATTACAAGTGGAGTGTAACACCAAATGCACAGGGGATTACAGGTGCAACACCTGATTATACTATTGAAGTTTCAAATGATGGCATTGCTTGGTTTGAATACAATAACGATTCAACTAATGTAAGTGTTTTTGATGCTGTTGATGATATACATTTGGCATTTACAATGATGCGAATTGTCCACGATGGTACAGGAACTTCAGGAGGAACAGTAGAATATTTATTTACTTCAAAAAGAGGTTAAAAAATGGGAATAGTAATTCATTTAGATAAAGATGGAACAGGTGGTTCGGGAACAGGTTGGAACGGTCAAGTTGAGTTTAGAGCTGACTTACCAATTACACTTGGAACTCCTGCAATTGGAGAAATCTATTTAGTAGAGAAAAAAACTACTTTATTAGGCTTTACAACTTATCAAAGTGGTTTATACATAAGAGATTTTAACAATGGTAATTTAAACGATTGGAGAAGATTAAACGTAAAAGTTAATTTTACTGATAGTGAATTTGCAATTGTTAACGCTGTTGATACATCAAAGAAATCTAAATTTGATTTAAGCCTTGTATCAACTTCTACAACAAGAACATACAGTTTACCTGATAAAGATGGAACGGTTGCTATGTTAAGCGACATAGTTGGAGGTTCAACTTTCTACACTTCTGATGGTACTTTTACTGATGCAACAAGAAACGCCAATATAACTGCTAATAATGTACTTAATTTTATTTCAAAGGCTGCACTACCAATTGATGATAAAACAGCTTTAAAAATTACTGCAAATGGTATTTTTGGAAGTTTAGAAACTGATTTAAGTATTAGGTTTAACGGTTCTAATGCAATAAACTATTCTACCTATTCAAATAATATTGGAAGTTTTATTTTTAATGATGGTGTTGATAATATTTCATTTTCTTTTGGTAGAGGTGGTTCAGGTCAACAACTGCAATATTTTGATTTAAACGCAGGATTTAGAACAGATATATTTTTTACAACACCGACACAAAATAATACTTTAAATTTTCCTGATAAAAGTGGAACTTTAGCTGTATTAAGTGATATTACAGGCGGTTCAACTACATTAAGAAATATTACTACAACAGATACTTTTTCAACACCTAACGAAACTTTAAATTGCACTTCAGGAACATTTACTGTTAATCTACCAACAGCAGTAGGAATACAAGGTGTAGTTTATACGCTTGTTAATAGTGGAACAGGAATAATTACTTTAGATGCAAATGGAACTGAAACAATAAACGGTTCTGAAACAATAGAAATTAAAAAACAATACGTAAGTAGAACTGTTCAATCAGATGGTTCTAATTGGATAATAATATAATATAAAATGAGTTATACACCACCTTTAGATGCAGAATTTACAGCCTTTCAAACTACAAACCCTTTATTAAATGGTCAAAGTTTTGATAGTGGAGCTTTAGATGCTGATGGAATTACACAGGTTCAAACAGAAATAGAAGCTTCACACGATGGAACTATTAACATTTCATTTTGTCAAGATGCAGCAGGTTTAAATGTTGTTAGAAGTTTATCAATCCCTTATAAAGCATCAGATGGATATCAATTTTTTGCTGCTCCTGCCTTTGTTAATTTCATAAAATATGAGTTCACAAATAATAGTGGAGTTGACCAAACAGATTTTTATTATACAACTAAATTTTTAAGAACAGCATTAAGTCCTCAATTACTTACAACAGGTGCTTTTATTGCTCCTTCAATGGTAACAACTTTGAACAGAACAATTATTGTAGGTCAAAATGATGGTGGAAGATTTGAAAATGTAAAAGTTGACAATTTAAAACATTTACAAGTAAATTCCTCAAACCCAAAAACAGCTTATGATGAAATTCCAATGGCTGAATTAACTCCTGTAATTCAATTAACTTATTCATACAATGTTAATGCGGATTTGAATACAATTACAGAAGTAGATGGTGGAACAGTTACTCAGGCTGATAATATGGCAATAGTTCAATCAGGAACTTTAGCAACAGGTCAAGCAGCTTTAACATCAAAAAGAACAATACCATTTAGAGCAGGTCAAGGTGTTTTAACCCGATTTGATGCAGTATTTACAAATAATGCTCCAAATGATGCTAATTCAAGACAAGGAATAGGAATTGGAGATGCAAACGATGGTTATGGTTTTACGTACATAGGTAATGATTTTGCAATAGGTTATAGAACTAATGGAGTTCAAACAAATATTTTACAAGCAAATTGGAACATTGATAATTTAGATGGTAGTGGTTCATCAGATAATCCTTCAGGAATTTTATTAGACCCAACAAAGGGAAATGTTTATCAAATTGTTTACGGTTCGGGTTTTGGAAATGTAAAATTCTCTATTGAATCACAAGATACAGGAGATATGATATTAGTTCACGTTGTAGAGTATTCTAATAAATTTGCTTTACCAAGTGCTTATAACCCAATTTTTCCAATGAGTACTGAAGTTGCAACAGGTGGAAGCACAACAAATTTAACTGTAAAGGTTGGGATGATGTCAGCTTTTATTGAAGGTAAAAATGAACCAACAGGTGCTTTAAATTCTTTTGAAAATCAAAAAAATATTGGAGGTACAGAAACATCAATTTTCAGTTTGCAAAACAAATCTACGTTTGCAGGTAAAACAAATAAAATAAATGCAATTTTACGTTCAATTTCAACTGTTAATGATACTAATGGAGTTGGTTTTTTCAGGTTGTGGGAAAATGCAACATTAGGAGGAACACCAAATTACATTGATATAAATACGAATACTTCAGTAATTGCAGCAGATACAGCAGGTACAACAAGAACAGGTGGTAAATTATTATGGAGTGCATCAGTTGGTAAAGATGCAGGTAATACCATTGATTTAAAAGCTTTAGAAATAACATTAAGACCAAATAATACTTATACATTAACAGCAGAAGGTGGTTCAACTGCAACGATGGCTGCTTCTTTAGTTTGGGTTGAAGATTTTTAAAATAATAAAAAATGAAAAATTTATTTGATACTGATTCAGTTGAAAATGTTACGGCATTTATTACAGGTGATTTTCTTGCTACAATTGTTGCATTTAGTTTGATTAAAGATGTTGCAATGCCTATGTTGTTAGCAACAATAACGGGTTTTTTAGGAGGTTTATTTGCTATATTAGGTAAAATAGTTGCTAAAAAAATATTAAAAAAATACGAGTAATGACTATTCAAGAAAGGTTAACTTTTACGTTAAACTATATTAAGAATTTTATGTTTATAATAACACCGTTAACAGGTTTATTAATATACGTTGGAACATTAATGTTAGAAGATTCAGAGGCTTATAAAAGAGTTGAAGCCGTTGTTAATTGGTATGAAGAAAAAAGTAATTCATTTGCTGTTGGTTTAAGAGTAAACAAGATAAAAAATGATGACAATAAGACTGTTTACAAGGTAGTTTACAAAGCTACTGATGGTCATATTTATCCTGCTGTTTATAATAAAAGTGGTGGGTATTGGTTTTATTTGAATGAAGAAGGAAAAACAAAAGAATGTCATTAATGTTAGATGTTAGTTTACATACTGTTAAAGATGATTTAAAGAACGATTTAATAAAGGTTACTTTGTTTTATCCAATGACAAGAAAAGAGCATTTTAAATTGTTAAAAGGTATTCAAGTTAAATTGAGTACAGGATTTAAAATTATTATTCCTGAAGGCTTTGTGTTTGATGGTAGTTCATCACCAAAATTTTTATGGTGGTTGTTTCCAAGTTATGGAGATTTTTTTATGGCTGCATTAATACACGATTATTTATATCAACAACAATTTAACAGAAAACATTTAGGATTGAAAGAAGCACAAAAGTTTGCAGATAAAGAAATGTTAATTTGGAGTAATGTTGTACATTGTCAAAACAAAATAGATAAATTAGATAATTATTTACGCTATTATGCTGTAAGATTATTTGGTAAAAAGGTATTTAGAAAATGAGAAAGCAAACAGTTGATATTGTAGGAAATTTAGTTGAACAAATTACAGTTGATTTAATTATTAATTCTGTTTCTATTGTTGGTGGTAATTATTTAGTTCAAACTAATTGCACTTGGTGGTTATCAATTAAAGATAGAATTGATTTAGGAGGCACAATTTATACTGTTGAAGATTTTACTATTAATGAAAGCATTTTATTAAGTGGTGCAATTCCTCCAAATGTAGGAAGTTATTTATTACCAACTCCAAATTATATTCACGGAACTTTAAAGATGGCACAAAATGAAGTTGATGCTATTAATAACAAAGAACAATTAGTTCCTTTTGTTTACTTGTTTGAAGTTATAAGAGATAGAAAAAATACTGATGAAGAAAGTATGATTGACAGAACTACTGAATTAAGAATATTCTTTTTAAATTCTGCTAATACTTCTGATTGGTTAACTGATGACCATTATACAAATGTTATTGACCCGATGCAACAAATGGTTGACTATTTTATTAAGCTAATAAAACAAAATAAACTATTTGCCGAAAATTTAGACTTTGATTGCGTACCTTTGATAAATATATCTGAAGAAGGGCAACAAGAAAATTCAGTTTTCGATTGCAATTTATCAGGAATAGAATTAAGACTTTTTGCTGACATTCGAGAAGATTTAAGTTGTGAAAATAAATGTAAATGTTAATTAAAATTAAAAAAATATAAATTATGGCACTATGTAAATGTGATGCAGGTGGAGGAAACACAGGTAGACCGTCTTGTTACGGGGTATTTGATGTTACTAAACAAGCTGTATTTGTGGAATATTTCACAGAAACAGGAGATATAAACGGAATTGAATTATCTACTTTAGCAGGTGGTACAACTTTAGACCAAGCATATTTGGATGCAAGAATTAAAGATGTTAACCCAAGAACAAGATGGTATCCTACTCCTGAATTAAAAAATATTACAGACGAAAGGTCTGATGATATTGTTGAAGAATTTGAAGATAGTTCTTCAGTTTTCATACAAGAAGGAGCAAGAAGTTTCACAGGATGGATTATTAAAGGAGACCCTGTTTTATTGGGTAACTTAAAATCTTGGAGATGTTTAACAGTTGGGGTTTATTTTATTGATAAATCAGGAAACTTAATTGGTAAACAAACAAGAGAAGGTTATTTAGACCCAATCTTATTACAAGATGATTCTTTCTCAGCTACTCTTATTAAGGGAACTGATACAACTAAACAAAAAAATCAAATTACTTTTGACATTTCTCAATTAGAAGATGATGCTGATTTAAGAATGATTGAAGCAGCACAAGTAACAGCTAATTTATTAGGTGTTGGAGGTTTAGTTGATGTAAATGCAGGAATACCAACAAATGTAACTGTAAACGGTTTTGATGTACAATTAAATACTCCTTTTGGTGGTGTTACTTCTCCAATTCCTGCTGAAGGAATGACTGTTGCAGATTTTGAGGCTAACGAAATTAGTCCAAGTGCAGGAGCAATTGCTTTGGCTTCAGTTGTTGAAAGTGCAACAGTAGCAGGTTTATACACTTTTACTTTTTCTGTTGCAGAAACATCAGGAGATGTAATTCAAATTAGTAATCCTTCAGCAAGTCCATTGTTAAAATCATTGGATTTAAATAAGTTTAATGTTACAATACCTTAATTATTATGAAAAAATTAGATTTAGAAAACAAGTTCTTAACATTTGGAAAAGTATCTTTTAATACATCGGCTTTAGTTGGTTTAACAAAAGATAAATTTAAAAAACAATATGGTGGTGCTTTATTGCGTGAAACTGATGAAGTTTGGAAACAAATATCTAAGTACACAAAACAACCTAAATCTATTAAAAAATCAAAATAATTTTTAGGTTTGAAAATCTAAAAGGCTGCTGCAAAATGTAGCAGCCTTTTTTTTTAAAGTTATGGCAAAGTTTTTTATACCATTAAGAAAATTATTAAAAAGCATTTTATTGTTAGATGTTGATGCAATTGCATTACAGATAACAAAAACAGCAGCTTTAAAAAAATTGGTTATCAGTTTAAATACTGAAGGAACACCAACTTCGCAATTATTTATAAAAGGTGAAGATAGTTTAGGAAATAAATTAAAAGGTCAAACGATTGTTACAGATGGAGAATACAGTCCATTAACAAAAAGTATTAAACAAGCAAAAGGACAACCAACAGATAGAGTTACTTTAAAGGACACAGGTGAGTTTTATTTATCTTTTGATGTAATACCATACAAAGGAGGGTTTGAGATAGTTGCAGACCCTTTTAAAACAGCATTTGATGGAACTACAAATTTATTAGATGAATTTGGAAGTGAAATATTAGGATTGAATCAAGAAAATTTACAAATAGTAATTAATTTTTATCGTGATGCTATTCAGCAAAAAGTTAACCAAAAACTTAGGGCAGCATAATTGTTTCACAACAATTGATGAATTACCTATTAAGATTTGGTTTGAAATACATAAAAAAGGAGATTATACAAAGTTGATTAAAACTGATATTGTATTAAATGAAAATATTTTGATACAATTAAATTCTATTTGGGAAAAAATTTATAATGAATTTATTGATAGATTTGGATTAAGCGATGAATTTTTAGCAGATTTAAGAGATGAAATAAAACTTGCTAATTTAAAAGCAGAATACATAATTACAGGGCAAAAATATTACAGAACTTTAATAAAGATAGAAGAAGAAAAAAAAAGGATTTTAAATTTAGAAATAAAAGAACCTGCTGAATTAGAAACAATACTTGCAAAAATGAGCAAATATTATGGTTTTAAATTATCAGGAAAAGAATTAACTGTTGTAGAATATTATTCCTACATAAACAATATTATTGATGGCAAGAATTGAAAACAAAGATTTATTTAGTGCTGACTTATTCAAGAAAACGCAAGAAGATGTTAAATTATTAGTATCAGAATTAGATAAATTAGAAAAAAGTTTAAAAGATGTTGCTGTTGAACAACAAAAAATTCTTAATGCACAAGAAAATAAATCTTTGCAATCAATTAAAAAAACACAAAATGCAGTTACTAAATTAAGTGAAGCAGAAAAACTAACATTAAAAGTTCAAAAGGAAAAATTAACATTAGAACAAAAATTAAAACAAGGAAGAAAATTACAAACACAACAGAATGAAGTAATAAGACAGCAAATACAATTTGAAGCAAAAGAACGTAAAAGATTAGCTAAAGAAAGTTTAGGATTAATTAGTGTAAAACAAAAGGAGTCAGCACAAGAAAAAAAAACATTAAAAGTTCAAAAGGAAAAAATAACATTACAACAAAAATTAAAACAAGGAAGAAAATTACAAGCACAACAAGATGAAGTAATAAGACAACAAATACAATTTGAAACAAAAGAACGTAAAAAATTAGCTAAAGAAACTTTAGGATTAATTAGTGTTTATCAAAAGGAATCAGCGAGGCTAAACAAGTTAAGAAATGAATACAAAAATTTAGCTTTAAGTGAAGGAGAAAGCAGCAAAAAAGCAAGAACATTACTAAAAGATATTCAGGCTTTAGATGGAAAATTAAAAAAAATTGATAAAACAGTTGGGCAAAGCCAAAGAAATGTAGGTAATTATGGTAGTGTTTGGCAAAGAGTAGGAGGCGTTTTAAAAGGTGGTTTAGGATTATTAGGTATCACAGCAGGTGTTACTGCTGTAACAAGTGCAATAAAAAATTCAATAGGAATTTTCGCATCATTTGAAAAAGCCAACAGTAATTTAGAAGCTGTTTTAGGTGCTTCGCTTGAAGAAATGCAATTGCTTGGTAATGAGGCAAAAAGGTTAGGTTCTATAACATCTTTTACAGCTTCAGAGGTTACACAGTTACAAACTTCTTTCGCGCGTTTGAATTTCCGAACAGAGGATATAGTTTTAATGACCGAAAGCACCTTGAACGCCGCCGCCGCTATGGGAAGCGGCTTAGACGAAACAGCAGCTTTAACAGGTGCAACTTTAAAAGCTTTTGGTTTAGATTCTTCTGAAGCTGCAAGGGTTAATGATGTTTTAGCAAGGTCAACATCGGCAAGTGCTTTAGATTTTTCTAAATTAAATACGGCTTTAAGTACTGTTTCGCCTGTTGCAAAATCATTTGGTTTTTCAGTTGAAGAAACGACAGCTTTATTAGGTCAATTAAGTAATGCAGGTTTTGATGCATCCACAGCAGCAACTTCAACAAGAAATATTCTATTAAATTTAGCTGATGCGAATGGAGATTTAGCAAAATCATTAAACGAACCTGTTAAAGATTTACCAAGTTTAGTAAGAGGTTTAAACCAATTAAAAGATGAAGGGATTGATTTAGGTACTGCTTTAAATCTTACTGACAAAAGAAGTGTTGCAGCGTTTCAAACATTTTTAGAAGGTACTGATGATGTTTTAGCTTTGAACAAAGAATTACAAGAAGCAGGAGGAACAGCACAAGAAATGGCTGATACTCAATTAAACAATTTAAGTGGAGCAGTAACAATTTTAAATTCTGCTTGGGAAGGTTTTATTTTAAGTTTAGAAGATGGAAATGGTGCTTTGTCAAGAGTTTTAAGAAACATTGTCGAAGTTGCTACTGAAATATTAAGCCTATTAACAGGAACTGAAAAGTTAAATTCAGAAATGGATGAACACGAAAAAACAGTTCGTAAATATGCTAAATCTTTTTTAAATGTTTTAAAAGTTATAGGAGTTTTAATAACATCATTTGTTACTTATAAAGCAGTTGTTTTAGCAACTAATGTTGCTACAAAAGTTTACACAGCAACAACAAATTTATTAAAAGTTGCACAAGCAGGTTTAACAGGAGGAATAAAAGCAGTAACATCAGCACAAAAAGCTCTTAATTTAGTGATGAAAGCAAATCCATTGGGAATTGTTATAACATTACTTGCAGCAGGTGTAACAGCATATTTGGCATTTAGAGATGGTGTAACACAAGCTATGAAAGTGCAAAAAGCATTTAACGAGCAACAAGAAAAAGCAAATAAAATAATTGAAGAATCAATAAATAATCAAAGAAAAATAACAGAGGAAAGAAATAAATTATTAGAAAGAGAAGCAAGGCAAAGAATAGCTTCAGGAGAGGAAGAGGAAATTGTTTTAAAACAATTAGAAGAAAAAAAATTAAAAGGATTAAAAGTTGATAAATTTATTTCTGAAGAAAAAATAAAAGATGCACAAAATTTAGTTACAAAAATTAAAAAAGAAAGAGAAAAAACTTTAGCAGGTTTTGATGAAGAAGAAAAAGCAATTATAGAAAATGCAGGAAAATTTAAAAAAGGTTCTGATGCAATAACAAAACAATCATTAGATAATTTAGAAACAAGGAGACAAGCAGAGCAAATATCTACTGCAAAAAGATTGGCAAATGCAAAAGCAGGATTAACAAAATATAAAGAAGAGGTTGAAAGAATTAATGAAGAAATAAAAGATTCTGAAATTAGTGTAACAGAAACTGTTAATACTGAAAGTGAAGAACAAAAAAAAATAAGATTAAAAAGAGCAAAAGAACTTGAAATATTAAGAAGAAGATTAGAAGATTTAAGAAACCAAGCTGAAGAAAATGAGTACATAAGAAGAAGAAAAATATTACAAACGCAATCTCAAAGAGAAATTGAAGCAATAAAAGGAAATTCTAAAATTGAAGAAGATTTAAAAATTGCTTTAAGAAAAAAATTAGGTAAGGATTTAGAAAAATTAGATAAAGAATTTGCTAAAAGAATTGAAGATAATCAATTAAGATTAATTGAAGATGAAATTGACAGGTCAATTGAAGGTCAAAAAAGAAAAACAAAAGCAAACATAAAAGCAATAAGAGAAAATTTTCCTGCTGATTTAAAAGTTCAAAAAGAGTTGATTGAAAAAGAAGAAAACTTTTTAGATAAATTTATTTCAGATAAAGAAAAAGAAAGAAGAAGAAAAAAAATCAATGCAGGTAAAAAAGAAATTGAAGATGAAAGAATAATACAAGATTCTTTATTCAAACAAAAAAAAGGTGCTTTTAAAACAGATGAAGAATTTGAAAAATTACAACAAGAAAATATTTTAGCAAACAAAAGAATTGCTTTGCAAAAAGAATTAGATTTATTAATAGAATTTGGAGATAAAAGCGACAAAGTAAGAATTGAACAAATAAAAGGAGAGTTAGCTGATTTAGATAATCTTGCAAATGAAACCAAAAAAATAACTGAAGAAATCAGGTTTGCATTTCAACAAGCATTGGAAGGTATTGGGGAAATAATTGATAATGCTTTTGAAAAAAGATTGGAAGCAATTAATAAGGCTTTAGAAAAAACAGGTGAAAGAATAAGTCAATTAAGAAGTAAAGCTGCTGAAGGTAGATTAGAAGCACAAGAAAGTTTAGCATTTGAGCAAAAAAGGGAAGCTGAATTAGAAAGGGAACGAGCAAGGGTATTAAAAAGACAGGCACAATTAAAAGCACTTTCTTCAGTATTAACATCATACAATCAAAATGATGGGGATTTAGGAAAAACTTTTGGAGATATAGCAGTTCTTAGACAATTAGCAGCATCATTAACAGGCTTTTCTGAAGGTGGTTACACAGGAGATGGAGGTAAATATGATGCAGCAGGTGTAGTTCACAAAGGAGAATTTGTAATTGACAAAGAAACAACAAAAAAAATGGGTTTAAGAGGTGCTTCAATGACTGATTTTAATAGTAGATTAGGTGTTGAAAATCAAATGATTACAAACCTTATGAGTTATGATAAATCAAATGAGTTAATTAATCCTGCATCGTTTAATCTAAACGGTTTAGGTAGCAACAAAGAAGTATTAAATAAACTTAGTCAATTAAACAATAGCATAAAAGGAATTGATATACCTGAAGGAATGGTAAATATTGATGAAGTAAGAGGTTTAATTAATTTAGTATCAAAAAAAGGGAATAGAAAAATAACTGAACGAAGTAAACTACATAAATGAGTAATTTAAGCAAAAATGCAGAGGCTAAATTTCTGTTAAATGGTGTTCAATTAAATGCTCCAATTGAATGGGAAGATATTGAAATTGTTGCAGAATATGAAAACGATTCAATTCAGCCAAGTTTAGCAATAGAAGAATTTACATTTCCATTAGAAGCAAGGCAATCAATTAATAAATGGATTGCAGATGGTTTAAGTAGTGGAGTAGGTATTTTTGAGGGTATGCCATTTCAATTAACTTTATTTAATAACCAACCTATTCAAGAAAATTTCAAAGCATTTATTGACTTTACAAATGGTTATAGGGATTTGCCTGAAGATGGCAAAGTTGATGTAGGTATTATTTCAGATTTTAGTTTAGATAATTTCTTTGAGCAAATTGAGGGAACAACTTTTGGATATTTAGCAAGTATTAACAAAGTAACTTTTGCTGATTACATTGGTGTTGATTATGTAGTAGAAAAAAAGTTTAATTTAATTGAGTTGTTGATTGCTTCGGTTGTGCTTTACATTATGATTAAAGAATTAGTTGAAAATGTAACAAGATTAATTGACCAATTAAATAAAAATACATCAGCTTCTTTGCCTTTGCCAACAGTTCCCGTTCCAACAGTTGATACAAACCAAATTATTTACGCTGTTTTATCTACTATTATTCAGATAATTTATATCGGAATAATGTTAGCTGCTGTAATTAATTTAGGAAAAGCATTATTAGATACTTTGTTGCCTCCAAAAAGACAACACAAAGCGATTAAATTAAAAAGAGCATTGGAAATTATTTGTGATTATTTTGGTTATGGTTTTAACACATCAATTCCTGAACTTGAAAATGTAGTTTATTTGCCTTCTAATCCAAATTTAGATGAAAAGACTTTAGGAGGTTTAATTGCAAAAACAAATGGAACACCTGTTGGAATCCCTTATGTTGGAGATTATGGTTACAGATGTGATGAAATGTTCAATTTAGCTAAAGATTTATTTAATGCAAAAATTGCTATAATAAACAATACAGTTGAATTTAGAAGTAAGAATGATGTATTTTGGCAACAGCAAAGCACTTGGAGTTTACCTGATATTTTATTAGATACAAAGCAATACAATACAGATGAAATTAAGCCTGAGAGATTGTTGACTTTTGTTACTGATTTGAATGATGAATGGACAATTGACAACTATAAGGGTACGGCATACGAAATTAGAACAAATCCAAAAACGGTAATAAGACAAAAAGCAGTCCTTTTAAAAGGATTTGACGAAGTTAATTTTAATGTTGCACTTGGTAATAGAAAAGACGAATTAAACGCTTTAGAGAAGTTCTTAAGCCAAGTAGCAGGATTTGTTGATAAGACAACAAGTGTTTTAGGTGGAGGTACTAATTTAAAAAGTTTAGTAACAAGCAAATTAGGTGTTTTAAAAGTTACAAATAATTGGCATTCAATACCAAAAGTTTTGTATTTAAACGATGGCAAATTACCTATAAACCACAGGGATTTATGGAACAGTAAAATTTTGTATGATGAATACTACATAGAAAAAAGTTTTGTTAGAAATAATTTTTACGGTCAAAAAACTGTTTACAAAGGTATTAGTATTCCTTTTGGTTTTGAAGATTATAAACAATTAAGTACAAATAGTTACTTTTTGTTTAAGGGTAAACAAGCAAAAATTATTAAATTTGCTTGGACAATCGGAAAAGATAGAGCAACAATTGACTTTTGGGTTAGAGAGCCTTACACTTTTAACTTAGAAGAAACTTACATAAATCCTGAATAATGCTAAACGAAAAATTGAATAACAAACTTTTATCAGAGTTAGAAAGTTTTACGAATAAACTTGAATCATTAAAAAATGAGCAAGAAAATTTGGCAAATCAAAATATTGCTAAGATTAAGGATAAAAAGATGCAAAGTTTTTTGAGTGATAGTTTAAAAGCAGCTTCAAAAGGAGAAATAACGATTGAAGAATTTACAAATCAATTTAAAGATTTAAACAATGCCGATTAATATATTAGTTACTAATACAAAATACTTTACTGAATATAAAAATGATGTTGGCTTTGTTTCTAATTTAGGAGATTTTGCAAACAATTTACAGGGTTCAGTAATGGAAAATGTAAAGTTAGTTAGAGAATTAACAATAAATTGGTTTGCACAAAGTTCTTTAGCTGATAGATTTGCAGTTGATACAGCATTAAACACAATTACTCGAAAAGGTGGAGGTAATTTTCTAAATGATGGTGCTTCAGTTGGTGATGTTTTTGATTTTACTAACCAAGTTACAACAACTCCAAACATTATATTTGAAGGTCAAATTCAAAGCGTTTCAGCAACACAAATTGTTTATACTGTTTTATCGGGTTCACCTGTTAATGACCCAAACGGTTACGGTGATGCTGAATTGAGATTTAAAACACCTTTAACAGCTTTAGTTTATAAATTTGGGTTAATAGAAAATGCAGAAACATTTAATGTAATTTCAAAAGTATCAGGAAATGAACAAGCATATTATGGAAGCAATATTGGTTTCGATACAGGTGGAGGCGTAAGAGATACAAATTTTGTTACACTTAGCAGATTAGGACAGTATGAAGATTGGAGAACAGGAACGGTAAAAGCAAGATTTTCACAGCAAGTAAATGACTACATTCAAAAGTTTGAAATTGAACACGAATTTACTTTAGTTCCTTATTATGTAGATGGTCAATTAACCAACTTGCAAAACAATGTTATTCCTTCATTATTAAACGGTTTAAACTCTTTAAAATACGTTTTCAATCCTGAATTTAGAACTGTTTTAAGCAATCCAAATACAGCAAAAAGCTATGATTTTGATATTAATTTAGGTTCAACAGCTTGGTTTAATGAAAACTTTAACGGTTTTAATTCAGAATACAAAGTAAATTCAATTAACTACACAGAATTTGGAACGGTAAATGCTGCTGATGGTTTATTAATCGGTGGTAAAACAACAGTAACTATTCAAGTTGAACGATTAAACGGTAATTTTATTCTTGGAGATAAAGTTGGAGTTTATGTTTCTTATTTACCTGAACAAGCAGAATACACAAATACAACAATAAGTGATTTAAAGCAGAATTTTATTTATGATAATGCCTTTGAAACTTCAGGAAATTCAGGTGCAAATGGTCAAGATTTTATAACTAATATGTCTGTTTTTGCTCCTGTTGGTGCTTTAATGACAATAACTTTTGATGTAGAATATAACACTAATCAAAAGGCTTTTTTAAGTGGTAAATTAGCACAATCAACGGCTAACTTTCTTATTGGTGTTCAATTAGGAGATAATACTTTAAGTAATCAA
>WLWH01000554.1_pt1 | contig 30365 bp, 37 predicted proteins | sample 6712741 | NCBI WGS metagenome assembly WLWH01 (sample SAMN12718694, study PRJNA515312) | sponge metagenome | isolation source: marine sponge | host: Mycale hentscheli | place: New Zealand: South Island, Marlborough, Capsize Point | collected 2003-05-01
TTATGTTAGTACCTAATTGTTGGTCATACACAGTTGATGTTCCAGCAGGTATTAATACACCTTCTATTCCACTTACTGCAACTCCACCTCTTGTAGAAGCATCGTTTAAGTATTTCCAGCTAGTTTTATAGAAGTCATAAGAACCTCTTCTAAAACCAGAGAAACCTAAATTAAGTGCCATGTCTTCAGAGTTTTCAAATAAACCGTAAGCAGTTCCACCTACAGATCCACCTGAAATTTGTCCTAACATGTCATCAAAATCTAAATCCAAAGATCTATTTAAGAAAAGCATGTTTTCTTCGATAGCTCCTTGAGTATCTAGGTTTTTAAGTACTTGATCAAAGTCAGAAAGTCCAGTACCAGCTGAGAAACCAGCCATTACGTTACCTCTTGCTTGGATAGCTGCAAAAAGACCTTCAGATCCATAAGCAACAGCGGCACCACCAGCTGCAGAGAAACCAGGTACGTTAGCTGATTGTGCAGCAAAACTTACACCTCCAGCTCCAGTAGCTAATTCACCTTCAACCATCGCCATTTCTAAGTAGTCATCAAATCTTAGTCTTGTTTCAGACTCAGACTTTAAATACCACAAGTATCCTGATGTACCATCTTCAGTAGCGACTTCAACCCATCCTATTTGAGCCATATCAGATCCATTAATTTGGAATGAATCTTTTATGATAATTGGGTTGTTTGAATATTGAGTAAATGAAGGTTGGATAGATTTGTAAGATCCAACAGCTCCACCATTATCAACAGGTCCAGCAGATCCTTTAGCGAATATAGAACCGTATACAAACATTTTAAGGTTTGTAGCAGCAACACCTAGAGAATCCCAGTTAGCAGCAGTAAAAGGATAACAAGTAACGTCTTGATTAGCACCGTTTACTACACTGTTATCTACCACACCTTTAAGTGTAACACCTGTAGAAGGATTTAATATAACAACAGTATCATTTGGAAAAATAGCGTTTTGTACTGAACCAGCAACTAAAGCAAATGAAAATACAGCAGATCCTGCACCACCTTGCGTTACGTTTTCGTAAGAAACGTGTAATCTATTTTGCTCTGACCATATAACTTGATCAGATGTCATTGGCATTTCAGCGCCAACCATTCTAAGGAAACCATTTAAAGTTCTGTTTCCATATCTTTCTACCTCAGCTTCGTAAACTTCAGGTAGGTATTGCTGAGCAAAGTCATTAGCCCCAGCGTTAAACGCTAGATAATTGTTTTGCAAAGCTAATTGTTGTTGAGAAGGTGTAATACTTCCAAACACAGGAGTAATTTGTCCCATAATAATTAATTTTGTTTTTAGTTAAATTTTCTTGTTTTAATCTTCAGTTTTGAAGAATCAATACCACTGATTGCTTTAACTTTTAAACCTCCAACAAATACGTCTCCGGTAGGCGCAGGCCTAACGTCTTCGGATATGTTTTTAGATTTAGCAACAAGATCTTTAGTAGCATCGGATTTACCTTGCTCATAAAAATGTTGTGCTATTTTGTCAACGTTTTCAGCGGCATACATAGCTTTGTGATAACCTTTAACATCGTTCACATTACCTTTGTCATCTAAGAACTTCTTAATTGTGTTTGTAATATTCGATTGTTTAGTTGCAACTTCACTTGGATTTTTAATCCCATATCTAAATTTTTTCTCACCTACGTTGAAATCAAAACCTTTGAATTCATTAGTAAAATATTCTTTAGTGTTAGATTTAAAATCTTCATGTTGTTGTTGAGCTGTGTTTTGCTCTTCATTATAGCGATTGAAAAAGTCCATTGCTTTTTGTTGGTCTTGCGTCACACCAGGTCTCAACTTGATTTCCTCGTAGTATTGATTTTTTAAACCATCTAAATGCTTTCGGGCTTTAGCAACCTCTTCTTTATACGCAAGTTTCTTTTTACGAATCTCACGCTCCTCGTCCACTTCTTCATCATATGAAAAATTATCTTCAATCATAAAGTTAATTTCATTTGAATCTAAGTGTGATTTGGCTTGTTTATAATACTCTCTTAAAAGAGTATCGTTGTCTACATTAGAATAATCAGCGTTTAATCTTACATAATCTTCTAATGTTCCACCAGTTTCTTTCATAAAGTCTACAACTTTTTCAATGTTTTCTGGTAGTTTAGCTACTTCTCTTGCCTCTTCAGGTGTTGGAGCAATAACTTTTTCTTCAATTTTTTCCCCTAATTCTACTATTTCCTCTTCAACAACCTCTTCTATAGGTTTTACTTCTTCTTCAACTTCAGAAATTGGGCTGGACTCTGGTACTTGTTCGTCCACTTTAAGGCTATTTCCGGTTTGTTCTTCCACAGCCACCTTCTTTGTTTCTCCGACTTGAACGGCATCTTTTTCTTCTTTTTTAGATAAGTCAACTTTAATAATGTTGTCTTTCTGTGTTAATTGTTTAGGCTTTTTTGATTTGATTTTAAAAGAGCCTTCTTCTTTTACTTGTTCTGACATAATATAATATAATAAAAATTAATAAATAGTTTATTGCGGTGTAAACTGCTCTAAACCAAATCCGCCTAAATTATCATTACCTGCTGATTCAAAATCTGTAGGTAACAAATCGTTTTGACGTTGTTCAATCATTTTTGATTGTTGTGTTGCTTGTATTTTAGTTCTTTTATCTTTACGATCTTCTATAAATTGTTCTTTTTCTTTATCTCTACTAACTTTAGCTTGAGCTAATTGTAATTGGTATTGAAACTCTTCAGCCATCAATTGTTTTTTAATCAATGCTTCTTGCTCCATTCTTTGTATTTCAAACTGAGATTTAGCTTGTTCTATTTGTATCTCTGTATTAGCTAAAGCCTCTTGTTTTTGTACTTCATTTAAAGCAGCTTGCTCAGATTGTTGCATATTAGCCTGTGCTTGAGCTTGTATTTGAGCTTCTTGAGCGGCTTGATCTTGTTTTTGTTTTTGTATTCTTCTATATTTTAATATTTGATTTGCTAATTGTATATTTTTTATTTCTCTAATATCAATAGCATCTTCAAGATATATTTGACCTGATTGTAAAGCTACCTGTATATTTTGCTCTAACATTGCTTTTTCTTCATCGTCTGGTTCAAGTTCTAAATAAATACCAAAATCATACAAATGAAGATTTTTTAATTCTTCTAAGTTTTGAGTATTAGTTAGTGATATACTTTGCATTAAAGCTTGTTTAGTTAAATCAAACTCTAAAGCATCAGCTAATCTTAATGAAATGTTTTCGCAAGCCCTTAGTGTTAAATATAAACTAGCATCTACAATGTGCTTAGTTGCTATATTAGAAGCATTGGCAGCCATTTTTTGCAATCCGACCAACGCGTCTTTGTCTGGTAAACTGCCATCTCTTGCTTCATTTAGTCCCGTCACGTCTCTTATCATTTGTAAATAATACTGATAAGTGTTGATCAACGATTGTATTTTTCCGTTAGAAGAAGATGATTGTAATTCTTGAATAGGTACTTTACCTCTGTTAGGATCACCATCTTGAGTTAAAGATCTACCTACAATAGAACCTGTTTGAAAATACATATTCAAAGCTTCTTGTGGATTATAATTAGTACCATTACCTAAATCTACTTCCGCCAAACCATCAACATCTACAAATACACCATCTGGAACCATACGTTGAATTACTTGTTGTAATTTTAATGATGTTAATTGTATCATGTCTGCAAAGCTAGTAACACGGCTTACTAAAGATTCTATACGCCCTTGATATAAATTAGGCGCGCATATAACATAATTCATTTTTACTTTAGTTAAATCACTTTTAGGTCTTGTCATGTTTTCAGCTAATTTCCACTCTAGCATTTGTGGAACACCCATAACTTTAGCACCGCTAAATAAAACTTCAATTGATCTTGAAACTCTTTCAAAATTATCACTTTGAGGTGGATCAAATGTATCAGGTTTTTCTAATGTTTTTTCTAAGCCTGTATCTGTTTTTTTAATTTTAAAAACTTGATCAATAAATGTTTTATATTCAAAAAATAATATTTGAACTAAATCGTTATCATAATTAGGGTTTGCTATATAACCATCACGACCAGGATATCTAACCATTTGCTCTAATTCTTTATCTGTAAGGTACGGAAATCTTTTCTTTATTTCAGCTAAAGTCATTGACTTTATTTCACCTACATAATATATATCTTCAAAATTAGGATCATTAGTATATGAATAAACTAAATTAGCAGGATCAACGTATTCAACAACTACACCTTCAGATTTATTAAAAGAAGTTTTAACAGCACCTATACCTATAGTAACTACATCTTCTACTATTCTTTTTTTAGTTAATTGATATTTATTAAAAGCTAAAGTATTATTTATAGCTTCTTCTTCGGCAATTTCTACAGATTGTTTGTAGTTTAATTGCATGTGTATTTCTAATTCTTCTTTTGACTGTGGTAAAATTTTTGGATTTGTATTATATAAATCAATACCTGTAGTTTGTTTTATTTGATTAAGATAGTCTTGAGCCATCATATCTCTATATATACCACCTACATAATCAGTTCTTTGTTTTAGCGAAAAAGGATCTTGTGCGTAAGCTTTTAAATCGTATTCTTTAGCTGCAATACCATTTACTACTATGTCGACAAACTTAGGTATAATAGGTACTGGTTTCCAATCTAAATTTAAATAAGATAAATCACCATTAATAGATAATTCATCTTTATATTTTTGTACGTTTTGTTCTCCTCTAGCGTATAATCTTAAATTATGAAAATTTTGATAACCTGTATTCCATCTACTACCATTCACTCTACCACCTCTAAACCATTCGTATTCAATTGCTTGGCCTACTAATAATCCATATTCTAAACTTCTCTTTTCCTCCTCAGATACCATCTGATCAGGAAATGCACTATTAATACCAGTGTTTAATTTCATCTATTAATTATTTTTGATTCATTGCCTCTGTTATCATATCTTGAAAAACTCAAGCTGACTGGTTCTTTTACAACCTCGGGAATGGGTCTATATTTGTTTTTGTTACAAGCCATTATAGCTAAACCAGAACTAATTGAAGCATCATGCTTGGTTCTGTTGTTTATATCAAAAGCAGCCCAATCTTCTAATGTTCTTTGGAAGTACATTGTCCCATACTGTTCGTTGTTATAACCAACAAACATTTCAATATAAGCTTCAATTGCTGCGGCATGCGCTTGTTTTACATCTTCACTTGAATTAGGTATACCACCTATTTCTTTTTCTGTTACAGATAATTTATGCATTGTTTTATCTGGTCTGTTCATAGAATAACCTCTATAACCTCTTCTTTTAAAATGATATAGTAGTCTAGGTTTGTTATTTTCTGCAAGTATTGGCATACCATAAAACACACAAGCCATAAGTACATCTTCAAAAAATATTTCAGCAGTTTGAGGTCTAGCTATATATTCTAAAAAAAATAAGTTAGGTGGAGCATCTTCCATACTAAACTTAGTTAGTCCATGTAGCGAACCTTTTGATCCTCTTCCATCAACAGTCCCTGATATATCATAGCTATCACACCCAAAAGCCCCCATGTGTTCATTACCAGGAAACTTTCTATTATTCTTAACAAGAACTCTATTTTGTTGATTTTTATTTGGAACCCACGAAACATAAAACCTACCTTGATTACTTGGAACAAACATAACGCTTGTATCTTTAATTCCACCTTCCCATTGAAAATTACCTTGCGTAACCACATTAGAGTGTTTTAAGTCTTCATTATAATCTATTTGTTCATAGATTTTTGTAAGATTAAAAAGCGATTGTTTTGTTTCATCTCTAAAAGCATGTTTCTCTGTACGAGGAAACTGTCTATATAATTCATTAAGTGCATCAGGATCGTTCTTAAGACCTTCTACTTCATTTTCCCAGTGCTCGATGACACCGATTTCAATTGGGAAACCATCTGGTCCTTTTTTTGCTTTCTTGGGTGTCTCAAAGACAGGTAGTCCATAAGAATCAATGTATCCTTCGTAATTCCACTCCATAGGTATGAACAAGCTATATAATCCCGAGCTAGTCTGCCCATTGCGGTTTCTTCTGGTAACGTCTGAATCATCGTATATTTTTTTATAGTTTCTACCTCCTTTATCTAAAGCATTAGATGTTGATCCCATCATACACTTACCTATAATTCTAGAACCTAGTCTTAAACAAGTTTTTGTAACCCTCCAGTTGTTTAATATATTATCAGGTTTTTCCCATTTACCAGATTCATCATGTACAAGTAGTTTTAATTTTTCACCATCATAACTGTTATCACCTGTATTTTTCCAATCAATAGTTGTATCTAACCCTTCTAACTCTTCAAGTTGTTCATTGTTGTCTAGTTTACGTCTTGTAAATCTACTAGCAGGAACTCTGTATGCAAGTTCTGTTTTTGGTCGATCCATACCGTCTTGAATCGGTTTAAAGAAAAACGGGTAGTTGACGGAAATTGGTACGATTTTATCGGTAAACATTTTCTTTGCATCAGCCCCTGACTTTGATAAGACACCGTATCTAGCATCACTAGAGATAGTGGCAAGGTTGACAGTTTCGCCTGATGCCATGAATGAAAAACCAGACCGTCTGTTTTTGAGGTAGCACATTCCGTAGCAACGTTTATCTGCTTTACAAGCTTCCCAGAATATATAGAATAATCGATTTGCTTCCCTAAAATCTGCTTGCCCAACATCAATCTTGGACCACTGCAAGTACATGTAATGAGTACCAGTAATATAAGTAGCTTTACCTTTATTAGTGAACCAATAGCCTTCGTGACGCCTAGCAAATTCTCTATCAATATACGCATACCATTTTTCTTTAAAATCATCTGGATATTGTTTCCAGTCAAATATTGTTTTAATCTTTTTTAATGCCTTGGGATACTCGTGTACTTGCCACTTGTTGTAATCTTTATTAACATCTTTTTCTTTTGGTAATGCTATTTTTAAATTTTGTATTTCATAAACCTCACCTATTTGACCAGTTTTAGATATAACAACAACATCATGTTCTTTATTATATCCATACTCCCATTTTTTAGATTTATTTAATCTTTTTATTACATGAGGTTTTATATGGTCAATTACTTTATATAAAGTTTGCTCGTACATTATTTAGATCTTCTTTCTGCAAAACCACCAAAAGCTTCTTTTTTCTTTTCTTCTTTTGGTTTGTCATTTAACATATCTTCTTCTTCTTTAATACGATTAAGTATTTCAAAAGCATCAAATATAGCTAGCTTTTTTGTAGCAGCTGCATTTTTTAATCTATCAGCTGATATATCATCATCAGAATCAACTATAGCTTCTTTAGCAACTTTAATAAGTTCTTCAACCGCTCTGTGCCCAGCTTGGATTATATTCTTCTTCGTTTCCTTGACGTTCATGTTTTATTACAATATCATTTGATTTCATACAATAAAGCCGCTTACCATCTACAATAAATTCATATTCACCAAAAGGTTTATAACCTACTATATCACCCTCGTTGATTTCTAGCGCTTCTAACGCACTATTACCATATTTTAATATACCAATAAGGTTTTGTTCTAAAACGTTGTGTATTTCAATTTTATCTCTAAGTGGTGCTATAAAACATCTGTCACCAAAAGACATCCATCTGTCTTTTCTTTTATATAAATAAACTTGATCTTGTTGAACAAAATACAAACCGTCTTTAAAATAAGATTTACTATTCTTTTCTTCACCCCTTACATTATACCATCTTCTAAATACATTATGATGAATCATAATTAAATCTCCTTTTTTAATTGGTGTTTTATATGATAAAGGTACTTCTATAACTTTAGCTATATTGTTTACAGCTTTAAAAGTTTCTATTTGAGTATTAATTACAAGGCTTTTGTCACCTATTTTTACTTCATTATTATATCGCTGGCCATAAGGCTCAACGATAAAATCATAAACGCTTTTCATTAATATTCTAAATCATACTCAACAGATATAGCCATGTTAGAATTAAACTTCTTCCACGGCAATACCTCGTTGTTTTTTTTAATGTAAATGTTATAAGAATTATCTTTTAAATCAAAGAGTATATGAGATATAGTATGACCTCCATATACTGACTGAGATAAAGAATAATGCATTGCATCGGTTTTGTAATCAGCACCAATGCTAATTTTTCTAATAACAGATGACATTACCCCTTTTTGTCTTCTTCTTTTTCGATGGGAGTAAAAGAACCGTCTTCAAGATTAATGTTAATCGATCCGTATTCTTCTTCTAGTTCTTTCTTAAAGTCTTCAGTTTCTTTGTTAACTTCATGGAACTTAGATAATACTGCGGTTTTTTGGGCTTCTAAAAATCCAACTTCATTTAAAAATTTATTTAATTGTTTTTGAAAGTCTTGAATTTTTTTCAGTTGGTCTTCGGTAATCATTTGTTTTACTTCACTCATTTTATTAAATTTAATTATTTGCCTATTGATTTAAATTTCTCTGCACCTCTTGAACCGAAATAGGCAACATAAACGGTTATAAGAAGTGATTTTAATAAATCTATCCATCCGGTATCAATACCAAATGATATATGAAAACCATCTAACAAAATAAAAATAACAAGAGATATTGTTAAAAATATTAATGTCATTGGTCGTGTATTTTTTGAAAGCCATGAATCTGATTTCATATCGCTTTCCCAGCGTTTTGAAATTTCTTGTAATTCTATAGTGTCTTGCTCTAATAATTTAAGAGCTGTTTCTTTGTCTTGTGGTGGTAAGTCTGGATCCTTGTCTATAAGGTTTTTAACCATACCTAGCGCACCTTGGTCAGGCAGTATATCTCCTATTACATTTATAATACCTGATTTACCTAGTAGAAATTTTCCTACCTTAGTATCTTTAAATTTTTTATTAGGTTTTGACATAATTACTCTGCTTTATACGCAGGCGCTTCCCACGGTAAAGTTTTATCACCTTCATCAAAAGATGATCTTAAATATTTTTTTCCTTTCCAGTACATTGCTTCTTTATCATAATCTAAATCTCCACGAGCCATTTGGCGAATGTGAACATTTTCATGATTAATAGTTTCAGTTATTAAATCTGGATCAGTTATATTTTTGTTAATTAAAATATTTCCACGTTTATCTGCTCTACCTATAACATCGTCCTCTTCAAACTCTACGTTTACTATTGGCGTAGGAAATTTATCAAAAGGTGGTTTAAGTTTAAAAGCCATTATTTTCCTGGAAACATTTTATTAAGAACATTTTTTCGTTGTTCGCAGCCACAGGGTATATTTAAACCCTGTGATACTGCATTAACAACTTTTTTAATTCCAGTAGCCTTAGTGAAAGACTCTATTTTATCACCTAAACCTCTGGATTTCATTCTAGCTAAATATTGCCGCAGAAAATACAACAAACGTTTCAGCTTGTCCAGTTGAACTAACTGTTGCAGGAATACCTCCTATTTTAGAAACACCGTTTCCTGGGCTTGAAACCCAAGTGTCTTGAATAACATCAGGTACACTAAAACCACTTGCAGCAGCTGTGTGTGTCAATGTAAGAACGTCTTCAGTTGCAACACCTGAATTAATGTTAATAATAGTGCTTGTAGAGTTTACAGCAAGAACACTTAAAATGTCTTTTTTGTGAATAATCACACTTGATTGGCCATTTACCGCTGGCGTAAGCGGAATTTTTAAATAACTCATAATAATTTGTTTTGTGTTAATTTCTTAACTTGTTAATGGTATGTATATAATGGTATTATCTTGGTGTATTATTTTTTAGACATGTTTTTTTCAATAGCAGCTTGTCTTTTGGCTTCGTAACCGCTTAAGTCCCCACTGTTATCTAAGTCTCCTAAAATTTTATTTATACCATAACCTTTAGAACTATGAATTTTGTTAGCTCCTAAAGAAGGTCTTGGTCCTTGAATTGTTTTAGCTTCTTGTCTTAATTTTCTAATATTCATATTTTGAGCATAGTCTAAACCACCACCATAGCCGCTGTTAGTTCCTTTTCCAATATTTTTACCATCTAAAGGCATACTTGAATCATATTTATAGCCATAAAGACTTTGTGCTCCTTTTGCTTGACCTGATGCAACCATTTTAAGAGAGTCAATTTCTGCTAAATTTTGAGATACTTGCGTAGTGTTTTTATCATACTCTTTTTGACTATTAATAACATCTTTAATACTGTTTTTTGTATAATTAGTTACACTAGAAGCAGAAATTTTAGGTTCTTTAAGATTTATTTGTTTTGCCGTTTTGTCTTTCACAGGCGGATCTCCAATTTTACCTATTCCATCTGATTTTTTTATAGACATATTCGGCCCTTTGTCATCATATTTATTAGCTCCATAATCCCCGTATTTACTAGGTCCTTCGCCGCTAAGAATCATGTCTTGTGATCTAGAAGGATAAAATTTTTCCATTGAGCCATTTTTACTTGCACCACCTGAAAAACATCCTGATTTGTTTGGCCCCATATTTGATGACCCATTTTTTGATTGTCCTTTTTTTAACATTGTTTTAATTTTTTATTTTTTATTTATATTTTAACTTAACGCTATTAAGTTGTGTTGAACTCCACCGGATGTATCTGTATTGTAAACTTGTACAACGCTTACAGGTAACACAACACCTTGTAAAGGGTTTTTAAATATTATTGCTTCATCATTTATAGTATGCACCTTAAGTGAAGACTCAGAATCGTAACTATATGTAAGAGTTGAATCAAGTGCGATACTTGAGGCTGTTGCTAAAACGTAGTTACTCGCATCTGTTACTGATGATATTAAAACACCTGCGGCTGGTAACGTACCACCTGTTACTCTCATGCCTGCTTTAATAAGTGGGTTTGGCGAAGCTAAACCTACGTTGACAGAGTTTGAAACAGCAGTGTTATTGCTAGTTGTTGTAACAGGTAAACTTGTTGGAGAATTTGCTATATATAAATTGTATTCTTTCCAAGCACCTTGAGGTATACTTGCTTTTGTTCTTCCATCTATCAACAATGTATCACTTGGTGTTACAACTGTTCCAGATTTGAAAGAGTCTGTGTAATAATTTCTAATCATTTTTTATTTTTTTTTATTTTTATTTTTATTACAAAAGTTTCTAGCAGCTTCAACACTACCAAAACCCCATTTTTTTAAAGCCATAGCTTTTCTAGTTGGTTCACCGCTAGCATCTTTCATAGCTCCTTTCATACCAGCAAATCTACAGGCAAAAGAAACTCTTCTAGCCCCAGTACCAGACGTCTGTCTACTACCTAGCTTTTTACCAGTTTCTTTAGTGTAATCAGATCGCATTTTACGATTTTGTTTTTCGTATGCTTTTTCTTTTATTGCCGGTCCTTTGCTTGCCATTATATTATTTTGTATTTTGTTTTACCGTTTTCTTTATAAGCTTGTAAACATCTTCTTCTGTTAGCATCTTCAGATACATAACTTACATGCACCCAATTAGGGTTCTCATCTGTGCCAAATTCCCAAATAATCTGATCAAAATCTAAATTATTTTTTATATACTCATACATCTCTGCATTAGTTTTATGACCATAGTTATCATCCAGGTCAAGCGCACAACCAATACAATGTTGAGAGGATGTGCTTCCGCCAATGGCAGAATTGAGTTGGGGCGAGCGATAGAAACTATTAATAGCGATTGGACCACCCACCCATTTACGTAGAGGTTCAAACACTTGCTCTGCAATAGTTTTCATATTAACTAAATCTATTTCTCTAGGTGTATTATCAATACCAAGCCTAGTAGCTGTGTGAGATTTAATTCCTTCTTTAAGTGAGATGTGTTCACTTATTCTATCACTCATTTTAGTGAAATTTTACTTTGCTAAAGAACTTATAGGTCCAGCTTTGTAAGGTGTATCCGCTTTCATAACTTGTTTACAGTTTTCACCGTATCTTGAGTTACCTTTTACTAGCGTTCTACCTTCTTTTGATAAACCTGAAATCCATATTGCATTCTGTCCGTATTGTCCTGGTTGTTTTGCCATAATATTTATGTAATAGTATTATTGTATTGATCAAACTCTTCTCTAGGAGTAAAGTCTGGAGTTGCTAATGGTGGAAAAGCACCAGCTGTTTTAACTGATGGATTTTCTATTATTGACTTACCTGATCTATCAAGCTTATTGTCAAACTTAACACTCATAGATTCTTGATCTTTTGGTGGAATAAAATTATTTTTTATTTCAAAAGGATTATCTATTGAGTCATCAATTTTTTCATTGATGTCCTTCATTACTTTTTCTTAGATTCAAGAACTTTAATAAGTTCTTTTAATTTACTAATCTTTTTGTCAATTGAAGAAAAGTCTTTTTTTATTTCTTTTTCTTCTTTTTTTGATTTTTTTCCCATGATTATCTATTTTTATCTTTATTAACGTTGTTTATAGACGTAATCATTACTTTGTCTATATAACTTTTACCTTTCATTATTTTATTTCTAGCGGTTGAAGTAGGTATATCTTCTTTACCAAGCATGATACGGTACATTCGACTTATAAGTTGTTTACACTTAAATGAAACTTTATAGATATTATACTTTTGGGTTGTGCGGTTATGTTTTCTCCATACCAGTATCCAACCTTCTTTAAGTAATCTGTTCCAGCGTCTATTGTCCCAACTATAAGAATATGTACCGATTTTAAAATCTTCTCTAGTGAAAAGATCCATGCAATCGAAATAAATTAGTAATTCTAAATCTGCATCATTTAGATTATTGTTTTTACAAGCCCACTTTCTAATTATTCTATAATGTTTTAAAAGGTTGTGAGTTCTTATATCGCTAGGCTCTAATCTCATAACACAACGACCACATGCGCTATGTTTACAACTTGATATATTTCTTTTTTTATTTCTATTTGATGTGCATTATTTTTATCAAAATAAATAACGTCATTTTCGTTAATTCCGACAACATTTGAACCAACTGATAAAACTGTTGCTTCTGCATACCTTATATCTTCACGTTGCTTTTCTGCTAAAAACAAACCGCCTTTTGTTTCAGAGACGCCTTGCTTAGTCATGTTTACTATTAAATTACTACCTATTGCCTTCATTAATTCTAAGATTATTGATTACACAATCGGTTGATAGAATAGTTGTAGCGACAGAGCTTGCGTTTTTTAAAGCGCTTTTTGTGACGAGTAAAGGATCAATAATTCCTGACTCAATCATATTTACCATATTTCCTGTAACAACATTTAAGCCTTCTCCTTGAGTTTTAGATACTTTAGCATTAACTATACCTGCGTTTAATAATATAGTTTCAAAAGGTGCTTTAATTGCTCTTAAAAGTATGTTTTCACAAGCGTTTTCTGATTTAACTTGTTGTGATGCATTTAATAATGCAATACCACCGCCTGGAACTATACCCTCTTTAATAGCAGCTTTAGTAGCACATATTGCGTCTTCAACTCTATCTTTTTTTTCTTTTAATTCAACTTCAGAATTAGCACCAACTTTTACAACAGCAACCTTACCAGATAATCTAGCTAGTCTTTTTTCAAGATTAACTATTATAGCTCCATGTTTAGCTGTTTTAAGTCTAGATTTTAAATCTTCTATTAAATTTTTTATTTCCTCACTAACTTCATGAACTTGCAATATTGTCTCATGCTCACTAGTTATAGTTTTTTTACATTCACCTAGTTGTTCTGGTTGTATTAAATCAATATCATCACCTAAGTCTTCATTAATAACAGTTGCACCAGTTAATAAAGCAAGATCTTCTAAAGTTTCTTTTTTATTAACACCATATATAGGAGCGTCAATAACGTTAACTTTTATATTGCCTTTTATTTTATTCATTGCAAGAGCAGACATAACTTGTTGATCAACATCGGCTATAATAAGCAAACCTCTTTTATTTTTAATAGCATATTCTAAAACAGTTTGTATTTTTCTTACATTATCTATTTGAGATTCTACTATAAGTACTAAAGGTTTTTCTAATTCTGCAGTTTTTGTATCTTGATTAGTTACAAAATGAATATTTTTTAAACCTCTATTGTATTGTACACCATCTATTGTTTCAAATTTAGTTTCTGGTAAATCTGAAACCTCTAGCATTACAACACCTGTTTTATCAACTGATCTAAAAGCATCTGCAATAATTTTACCTAATACAGGATCATTATTTGTAGATATAGTTGCAACTTGATCTATCATTTCATCTTCAACTGGAATTACAATTGAATTCAAGTAATCCACAACTTTATTTGTAGCACTCTGTATACTTTCTTTTACTTCTCTTGCGTTTTCTTTTGTTATTACTCTGTATGCTTCATTTAATATTGAATGTGCTAATACTGTGGCTGTAGTTGTTCCGTCACCAGCTTCACTAACAGTTTTTTTAGCAGCTTGCTTGAGTAATGTTGCTCCCATATTTTCTACAGGATCTAAAAGTGTAATAGCTTCTGCTACAGTTACACCATCTTTAGTAATAATTGGTTGACCGGTACTATCTTCTAACATAACACACTTACCACTAGCTCCAAGAGTGGAGCTAACGGCTTGTGTAAGTTTTGTAATACCAGCAAACACATTGTTTTTAGCGTCTAAACCAAAGTTTAGATTTTTTACAATTGCATTTGACATAATTTAATTTAATTTGATTTGATTAATTGATATTATTTAAACGTCTTAACTACTTTAGGTCCTTTAATAAAATCTACTTTCTTTGTATAGTGATCAACACTACCATCAATTGCAGTTTCTGCGGCTTCAATAGTTTCACGTCTTGTTACATCGTACCATTTGTCTTCTAACTCTAGGTCACGGTGTTCGGTTTGAAAATAACCATTAGGTAACTGAACTATTCTCCAGTTTTTCTTTTCAGCTAAATGCTTCCAAGCTTTAATAGTTTCTTCGGAAATTTGTGGTGTTTTTGGTTGACCCATTGAAGAGGTCAACGAATAAAAATAAGTCATCGTTTTTTGGTTTTAAGGGTTAAACATTATTTTTGGTTTATATCACTACCACAGTGATATAGGTTTAGTTATACTATCACTTGTTTTTTACAAAACTTACACTACTCAGCTGGTGGTGGTGGTGGGTTTTGCCATGTAAAGTATAAATCTTCGTTTACAGGTGTGATTTGAAGCTTGATATTATCTTCAATAGATTTAGCCATTGAAGCTACATCTAAAGCATCTTCAAGCCACCCGATTACTATGTTTTCAAAAGCTTCTGTGTCTGCGTAAGGTACAAAAGGTTCACCAGCTACATAAGTAAAGCTTTGAGCACCTATTTGACTTGCTTGATATTCTTGTCCTCCAGATTCTTCAGAACCTGAGTATGTCCAATGCACTGTGTATATTACGTTATCCTCACCTTCAGCTTGTATATGTGCATTCATTTGGTTAATTGTCCATTTGTAAGTAATTGCCATAATTTTAATTTTCTAATTGTTCTATTCTTAATTTTAAATCATTTATTATTTCTTGTTGTTCTTGTATTGCTTTTAATAAAATAGGTGTTAATTTAGAATAGTCAACACCTTGCATTTTTTCACCATCTTTCTCTCCTGTAACTACGTTTGGTAATGTTTGTTTTAATTCATGTGCTATAAAGCCATAATCTCTTTGATCGACATCTTTCCATTTGTAATCATATGCTGTTATGTTGTTTACTAAGTCTAAAGCATTAAAATCTTTTAAATCTTCTTTTAGCCTGTAGTCTGACCCTGTATTATAAGAAACAGAGTTAGCCGAACCATTTCTTGTAATAGAACCCATTGAAAAAACACCTGGTCTATTAAAAACTATAAAAGCGGCACCACTAGCATTAGATGTGTCTTCAAATATAGATACATTATTACTACTTACGACATGCAGTTTATATGTAGGCGAAGTTGTTCCAATACCCACTCGTCTTGTGTAATTATTTACAGTTAAATTATATTGTGGTGTACCTGATGCAGTATAACCACCTAAAGAAACTAAACCATTACTAAAATCAGTTCCAGGTGATGCTAAAAATGTAGTAGCTACTTCCATAAATAACCCCCACCTACCAATTCCAGTATATGAACCACTTGTAAAAGCATCCCAACCTCTTGTAATCATTGGTCGATCACCATTTTGTAAAATAACTCCTAAGCCAGTTGTTTGACCATCTTCAACATAAATATTACCAGCCACATGCAACTTTTGACTAGGTGATGTTTCTCCGATTCCGACGTTTCCATTATTTTTTATAGTTATAGCTTGAACGGTTCCGCCTACTAAAAAATTCCAGTTGTCGTTATAAGCTCTTATATAGTGAGAACCCCACGTTCCTTGTAACCGTATCTCTGGACCACTTCCACCACCATTAATATGTAATATTTCACTAGGCGAAGTCGTTCCTATTCCTACGTTGCCTATATAATCAATAGTCATTCTTGGGGAGAAAGTTGTAACACCACTAACAGTTCCATAAGTTAAAAACTGCATACTTGAATTAGTTGATGCTCCTGATTGAGCAGTTGGATGGATTAGTTGTATTCTTCCAGTTGCAGAATAAGCGGAATTAACATGGAAATCTAAACCAACTCCATTATTGTCAGCCGCGACTCCATTTGTATTCGTTAAAGATAATACACTATAAACCCCAGACCCTGAACCAGCAAGTTGGCAAATTTGTGAAGGATTATTTGTTGAACCTATTCCAACTGTAAGTGTAGATAATGTTGGGGAAGTATTTCCAATTCCTACGTTGCCACTAGAAAGAATAGTCATTCTTGGAGTTGCATTTGTGTAAAATTGCATACTATCATTTCCGTGATAATATTGTATTAATCCTGCGTATTGCGCTGTTGAACCACTCGAATTTGAATCGGCAAAAGCAATATGCCCATAACCAACACCTCCACCAGTTGTAGCAGAATACAAGGTTAAATTATTTGTTTGAGTACCATCGCCAATTACAACATTTTTTCCGCCAAGACTATTAAAAGCTGAAGGATTTGAGTTATTTATTCCGACGTTTCCAGAACTGTCTATACGCATTCTTTCTGTGGGCGCTACATCATTTGTACTTTCTCTTGTTGCAAAATATAAATCTTGTTTTAAATAAGCAGCTGTTGACATAATTTCTGCACCAATAACAACACTTGCATTATAGTTAAAATCATAATTAGCAAAACCTAATTCGTTTTTGTTACCAACCGCTTGAGCTGTCCCCGCTAATCTCATTACTTCACTTGTAGCAATACCTGTTGTAGAAGTTGCTTTTTTTACAGTTAAAATTTTTAAAGGGGAATCCGTTCCTATTCCTACGTTTCCAGTGCCACCATCAATAAACATATCGTGTCGCATATTCTGCAAAGTTGTGCTACTTCCAGCGGTCGTGTGAGCAAATAAAATACCCCTTCCTGCCCCTTGATATGCAAAAATTCCTATAGCATCATCTGATGTTCCACTTCCATATTTACCAGCTGTAATTCCAAAATTTCCGTCAATTAAATTTAATCTAGGATTTGATGCTAAAGCAGTGTTGCCAAATTGGCCTTCAATCATCATACTGTAAGAGCCAGCCGTATCGTTAGTGCCTATTTGTAAATCAGCGTTAGGTGATGTCGTTCCGATTCCTACGTTTCCGTCAACAATTAAATTAGTATCAATATCAACGTGTCCTCCACCACCAGAATTTTCACTAAATCTTAAATTTTCTCCATTTCCATATATATCCCATTGTGCGGTTCCACTACCACCATACATTCTAACATAATCACCACTTGAAGAGCTTGATGCAATAACTTGTCCTGCAAAAGTTGAATTATTACCTGAAAAAGTTATTGGACCATCACCTATTACTTTAGCACCTGTAAATTTAGTAACTGTGTTTGCTGTACCAGATCCTGTTATATCACCACTATTACTATCTGGAGCCCAAGCTAATTGACCACTACCATTTGTTTTTAATATATAGTTTGCTGTACCATCTGTAGTAGGAAAAGTAAATGCATTGTTAAAAGTTACTGCACCTGCGTCGCTAACGCTGAATTTACCATTTATATTTGTTAATAATGCCATATTATCTATTTTCTAATTCTTTTACTCTAGCTTCTAATTCTTGTACTGCCGCCACTAATAATGGTACTAATTTAGCTTGATCTATACCTTGATGTACTTCATTTCCATTTTCGTCTACAGCATCTTTTTCTCCATTTACAGCTTCTGGTACAATATCTTGCACTTCATGTGCTAAAAACCCATCCATAGTCCTTTCTGGATCTTCAATAAAATTAAATCTACTAGGTTTTAGTTGTTTTAATCTAGTTATAGAATCACTCAAAGGAATTATATTTTCCTTTAGTCTATAGTCAGAAGTAGTGTTATATTGTGTAGAACTAGAGAAAGTAGCTATAGTTCCTACAACGTTTTGAGATGTTGATAAAGGTTTATGATAAAATGTAAATTGATTACAAGCAAAATCATTATTACCCATCATGTTTATGTTAACAGCAGCGGTTTTACATTGAAAAAATGAAGCTCCACCGTTAGCGTTACCGTTGACAAAAAAGTTACTTGCAGCAACTTGATTTGTAAATTGATTTGTTACTGTAGTTGTTGTTCCAACATGTAAGGGTGTTTGTGGAGAAGTGTTACCGATTCCTACGTATCCGGAATCATTAATAGTTATAGCATCATTACCCATATTATTTATTACCATTGGGTTCCCAGTACCAGATGACCAACCAATACGAGCATATTGTGCTCCATTACTTTGTGAATCAATAAATCTTAAATAAGCATAGTTTTCTTGTGTGTTATATATGTTAATTGCATTATCTCCATCACATTCCACATTCAACCTAGCCGCTGGATTGTTTGGATAACTACCATTTTTCCAAGTTCCAGGACCAACATCAATTCTAGCTCCATTTGGAACATTAATTATACCACCACTACCAATAGACATTCTCTCAGTATTAGCAGTTTTAAACCTCATTGTTCTATTAGCATCCTCAATATTAATAGTAAAGTTCCCATCAGTTTTAATACCGCCCTCAGCAGTTCCAACATTTCTAATTAAAATACCTCTTGATGTATTGCCAGTTCCATCTAATCTCAAACTACCTTCAAAACCGCCATTAGTGTTAACCTCTAAAGTTGCAGCTGGATTAGTTGTATTAATACCAACTAAAGGTAAAGAACCAGATTTTTTAATAATCATAAAAGAAATTCCACCAGTTCCAAATTGTAAAGGAACAGTTCCACTATGACCAGTACCACCCATAACATAAGCGGCATTGTCTAATAAACCAGTAAAATCAGGAGTTCCAGATGAGCCATTAGAACCAACATTAAGCATATTTTGTGTGCCATCTTGTAAAAACCTCATTACTGGTGAATGTGTTTCATCTGCATTATCAGTATCCGCATTAACTATAATTTCAACATCGCCAACATCTTTAATTCTCATTCCGCTCCCAGTAATGTCTAATTTGTATACAGGACTAGTATTTCCAATCCCTAATCCAGTTGAATCAAGCATCATATAATTAGGTCCATTATTAGTACCACCTCTAAATTGATGTTTTGTTGCACTATAATAGTTATTACCATCAGTATATGGAAACCAGTTATGGTTATCTACAGTATTTAAACCAATACAATTAACCCCAGTTACATCAATACCAGTTGTGTTAGGATGTATTGTTGCGCCTACATCTAGTAGTGCACCGGGTGAAGTATTTCCAATTCCTACGTTTCCAGTTCTTAAAACACACATTTTTTCAGAATAAGTAGTACCATTATATGTACCCACACTTAATCTACCCATACTATTATAATCAGAAAAATAAATAGTGTGCTCATAAGGGGCACCACTCATATCAGTACCTAATCCCATCCAAGCATTCGAATCAGCATCTAATCCATAAGTTTGAATTCGTGGACCACCATAATAAGCACCGCTAACCATAAATGCTGGAGCTGCAATACTTTTTTTTCCTACAGTCAATGCATAATCTGGTGTGGTGTCATTTACCCCTACGTTACCCGCATAATCAACTCTCATACGCTCAGCTAAACCAGTTGGTGAACCTGGACCAGCGCTAGTTGCGTTGTTTGTATATACAACAAAAGCGCCTGAGCCTTCTTTTATTTGGGTATCTGCATCACCATTTTGGCCAACCTCTGCACCTATCCTAACTTGTGGGTACTCATTATCATTACCATCTTGAAACACAAAATCTATAAATGTTTTTTGTTGATTCAAGTCTCCACCTACATAATTCCACAACCTTTGCATTGTTGTTCCTGTAGTTGAACTACTTGTGCCGGATGATTTATAAACATCTAACGGATAATCAGGGTTTCTTCCAATACCTAACTCTTTATTTGTATTATCCCATATTAAATCACTACTACCATCAATAACGCTAGTTCCTGTCCAAAAAGCAACTTGTGTGTTAGCTCCAGTTCCTGTTACAGTTCCACCACCATCATTGTCTGTCCACGTGGCTGTTAATGTTCCACCATCTTGCTGTGTAGCTGTTAATGTTTTTGTTGTTGTACCTGTTACAGCTAAAGCTGTTATTTTATCATTATACGCTGCGTCCCATAAATTATCTTTTCTAGCTCCTCCACCTGTACCTGTTGCTGGTTTTAAATAAACACCTTCTTTATACATCAATTTACCATCAGCTAATACTGTCATAGTATCTTGATCACTAGTTACTACGAAAGCGTTTGCACTTCCATAAGACGCTGTATCTTGGTGAAAATATTTTATAAAACCTTTTTGACTTCTATCTGTAACATCACTAAAAGTTATATTTGCTCCAACAGCATTAGTTGATGAATACACTATTAATCCAGTATCTGAAGTAATTGTGGTTACACCAGCACTTAAAGCTCCACCAACAGTTAAACTATTACTGCCACTAATTGCTAGATTACCAGTAAGTGTACCGCCAGTAAGTGGTAAATACGGTCCACCAATAATAGTTGAGGCATCAACCCAAGTTGGGGCTGCATTACCATTTGATTTTAATATCTGCCCACTAGTTCCATGAGATGTACTAAATAGTATAGCTCCTGTAGAGTGGACGTCAAATAATCCGTTTATATTGGATAATGACGCCATATTAATTATTTTCTAACGTTTCTATTCTAGCTCTTAAGCTATCGTTATCTGCTTTTAGTTCTTTTATAGCACCAACTAATAACGGTACTAATTTACTTTGATCTATTCCTTGATATTCTGGATTACCTTCTTCATCTACTGCATCTTTTTCGCCTGTTACTGCTTCAGGTACTATTTCTTGTACTTCGTGAGCTAAGAAGCCATCTACTGTTTTATCTGCATTTGCTATAAAATTAAATCGACTAGGTCTTAATTGGTTTACTCTATCTAAAGCTCCAGTTAATTCTACTACATTTTCTTTTAATCTATAATCTGAAGATGTGTTATAAGAGGTTGAAGCACCACTAACTGATATACTTCCTGAAAAACCACTACCACTATAAAAATTCCAAACACTACCATTTGTATTTCTTGCTACTACATTGCTTTCTCCATTTGACGTTAGTCTTGTACCTGTGTTAACAACACCCATAGAACTAAATGATACAAATCCAAAATGCAAATTCCCCCCAGATGTTATACGCATTCTTTCTGAACCATTTATCCCAAACTTCATAGCATCCTGGCCATGATTATAAGTCAAGTATCCAGAAGTTGTTGATACATTATCTTTAAACACCAAACCGGCATCAGCAGTTGTTGAATTTTGAAAATAATAATATTTATTTGCTGTTTCACCAATAGCACCTTGATAAATATGACCAGAACTGTCTATACGCATTCTTTCTGAACTTGTACCTGCATTATTAGTATAAAAATTTAAACTTGCATTTCGTGTTGATGCAGTTCCTGTCCAAGTATTTTCTGGAGCAGCAGCAATTCTTGCTAAATAATTATATTGATTAGCTACAAACTCATTTACAAAATTTATAAAAACAGGATTGTCTCCACCTACATTTCCGTTCAAACAAGTAATTGCAGCGTTTGGTGTTGTTGTATGTGCTTTTACTATAAGTTTACCAGAATACGCACCACTACCATAGGTTTGAATATTATAATTTGTATAGTTAATCATTGTACTACCTTCTCCTGCTCCTGTTCCAAATGTTATACGCATTCTTTCATTAGACATTACACTAGTAGTTCCAGTATTAGTACCAAAAATAATTGGATTGTCAGTATTTGTAGTTATAAATAATGCTTCTTCTGTGTTGTTATTTCCATCAGCTCTTGAAAAAATACTTCCTATTGTATCTCCATCTCCTGCATTTAATTGAATACCCGCTGCTGAACCTCCAAAACTTTGACTTTTATTTTCAAGTTTAAGAGTTGTGACATCATCTAAACTTGCAGCAGGAAAAAACGGACTCCTTGTCATAGTAATAACTCCAGAACTATCTATACGCATTCTTTCTGAAGTTGAGCTACCTGTTACTGTATGAAAAGATAATTCAGCACTTGTGTTATCGGATTGTGCTTCTGAACGTATTTGCGCTCTTGCTCCAGTACCAGCAGTTAATCCTATAATTAAATCGCTACCAGCATCTGGTTCTTTTAAATCTAATAAAACTGTACTTGGTATGCTTGTTTGTCCAATTCCAACGTTTCCAGAACTTTCTAAAACCATTGATGTATTGGTTGCTCCAGAACCTGTTCTAAACTTAAAATCAGTAGCCGCTAAAGTAAGTGAATCCCAAGCATTTAAAGCAGAATTATGACCACCTACTACATTTTCGCTAAATGCACTCAAATAACCTATAATAACTTTTTTAGTTCCTTGTTGTCCAAAAACAGCAGTACCTTTCCAAGAAGTAGAAGGAGAGTCTGTACCTCCAACTAATAATACTCCATCACTGTTTATACGCATTTTTTCTGAAGTATTAGTTCTGAAAGTCATAGCATCTGAACCGTGTAAGTAAAATAACCCGCCTACATCATTGTCATCTCCATCACCAAATAAAATACCAGCATCAGAAGCATTAGAGGTTAACGTTTGAATTAAACAAACATCATTTCTTTCAACTACAAGAGGAGAACTTGATAAAGGAGTAACATTTGCCTCACTATATTTAATATGCAATTTATTATCGTTTTCAGGGTTTGTTTCTCCGATTCCTACGTTTCCAGAACTGTCTATAGTCATTCTAGGTGTAGCCCCTGTACTTAAAATTATATCTGCAGACTCACTATTTGTTATATATAAATCAGAGCTACTAACATAAAACTGTGAACCATCTGTTACGTTGGAACCTGTTGTAGTGTTTTGTAAGTAAAATCTTGGTATGCTAGGACTATATAGTTTTAATATAGTATTATTGCCTTGAGGATAAGTGCTTGTAGCACCTATCAAAACATTACCATCGTCTACAACGATAAATTTATTATTTATATTAGATAAATTACCCATATTGTAATTTTAATTAGCAGCAAAAACTATACCAGCATTTCTTGCTGACAACATTTCTACAGTTATGTAAAACCAAGAGTTTGTAGCAATGTTTGTTGTAAAATTAATAGTAAAACCTCTTTTAGGAGGATTATTACCATCAGTATATGCATCAAAGTCAACAGTTAAACTACCAACAGTTGTTTGATCTATAACTTTATTAAAAACAGGTGTTTCACCCGCTACACATGCAACATCATATATTCTTGCGGTTCTAACAGTTGTATTACCAGCGTTACCATTAAAACCAGATGTTATGTATACTCTTGCTGTTATACCAAAGAAATCTGCATCAGCGGTTAAATCAGCTAATGTAGCCATTACTTTTTTAGTAGTGTTAGCTGATAATCTACCAGAGTAATGTATACCTTGTTTTGCAACAAAATCTAGATTACTTGTAGGTCGAGTTGTTCCAAAATTAAAACCAGCTTTAGTTGGACCACCATTACCAACAGTTAAACCGTGTGTTGTTCCTCCTCCTACACTTAAATTTTTTCCAGTTACTTTAAATGATTGTTCAGCTTCTATTTCAGTACCAACACTATTTTGTTTTATATTAGAATCACCCAGTGTCGTAGCGGTTTCCCATATTGGTAAATAATACTGTGTACCATGAGCTGCAGGAAAAGTACCATTAAAGTTAATAGTTAAAGTATCTGTAGCTGAACCAACAGTATCTATACCTGTGCCACCAGCTATAGTTGCTGTATTTGTAGAATCTATTTGTTGATCAGTTCCTGAATCACCAGCTAATGTCCAGTATTGATAATTGTCAAAAGGAGCAGAAGGTAGTGTAACTGTTGAAACATCTATAGCTGTAACATGCCCTTGAGTATTTGTCGTAACGCTAGTTACTGCTTCAAATGTTCCACCGAAAGCAGGTGCATCTGTAGATGTTGTATCCGCTCTGGTTGTAGCATCGTGATCTATAGTTAAAGTACCAGCTGATTCGCTTGTTGTTATGTATGTTCCACCAGTAAATATAGCAGTTCCAGTTGAAGTTATATCAGTTGTATTTGTACCATCAGATAATTTCCAGTATTGGTAATTATCTAAAGTTGGGAAAGTTGTTAAATCACCAGCACCGTCTATATATTGAGAAGATGTGCCTTGAAAAGCAAATGTTAATGTACCTGAGCTTGTTACTGGACTTCCTGATATGCTCAAAGAATCACCGTCAATTGAAGCAGCCACACTTGTAACCGTACCTGTAGTTGGTGTTGTCCATGTATTTGCTGTAGCAGAACCACCACCAGACGTTAACACTTGACCAGCTGTACCATAATCAGGCGTAGAGCTTAAACCAATACCAACGTTAAACTGAGCTGTTTCTTCAAAAACACCAGGGCCTTTTACAGTTGTAGTATCTGTATCAGCATCACCAAGTGTTGTGTTACCTTCAACAATTAAATTACCAGAGTTACCAACAGTAACATCTGTACCATCATCTTCTATAAGACCAGTTGCTAAAGTATTTGTACTTGTCCATTTAGCTATTTTATTAGCAGCACCGGATCCTAATACTTCATTTGATTGATCAAGCTTTTGCCATGCGTCTGTTCCAGCACCGTTATCTACGTATATTGCCCAGTCACCAACTTGCCAATCGGTTATACCATCTAAATTTGTGTTACCAGCAACAGATACTATATAAAACACACCATTCGCGGGTGTTGTACCAGATAATGTTGGAGTATCTGTGCTTGCGTCCCATGTTCCTTCAAAAGAAAGACTACCAGCTAAACCATTTATTTGGCCTTGTAATTTACCCATAGCAGCAAGTATAGTATCAGTTGCAGCTATTGCTGAAGATGTTGGCGTTGGTAGATTTGTTAGTACTTTAGCTGTAACCGTAGTATCAGCTATTGTAGTGGCTATACTAAGCGCACCACCTGAAGTATAAGTGTATGGACCACCTGTTGATGTTGTATCACCTGTAAGTGCTATAGCCCCAGAAGCAGCTAAAGCCGTAGCCGTATCTGCATTACCAGTTAAAGCACCTACAAAATTAGTTGATGTTATACTAACACCACCAGTGTATGTACCTGCTGTTCCAGAAAAAGTACCATCTGATAATGTACCAGCTTGTAGTGTACCAGATATAGTTACATCATTATTTAAATCTATAGTTACAATACCTTTGTTTGCAGCAACTGCAGCGGCTGTAACTGTTATATTTGAATCACCATTAAATTCTAAATCATCTGTTGATAAGTTTAAAGAGAAAGGACCAGTTGTATCACCTGCATAATCTAATGTCTTAGCACCAGCTGCGGCATCAACATAAGCTGTTGTGGCTATTTTAGTTGAATCATCACCAGCAGATTGAGTTACACCTGTTGTAGCTGTATTTATCGTACCGTTTAAATCACCTGAAAAAGTAGCACCAGTGAATATACCTGCAATAGTAACATCGGTTGGTAAACCTATTGTCAATGTTTGATTAGATGCTGATGTTGTTATTTCGTTAGTTGTACCCGCTATAGATAAAGTTTGACTGTTTATAAGGACAGAGCCTGTACCTGTTGTTCCAGAGAAATTTAAATCTTGTGCATCGTTTTTACCGTGAACAAAAGCAGTTGTAGCAACATCTGTAGAGTTATCTGTTAAAGCTTGTGTTGTAGCGGTTGAACCATCTGGTAAAGTTACACCAGCTGTAGGAAAAGATAAAGTTATTTCACCTATACCAGCGGCTACATTTACCGCTGTTGTTTCTATTTGATTAGTTGTACCAGATATTTTAAAATCATCACTAACAAGGTTAAGGTCAAAAGGACCTGTAGCATCACCTAAGTATTGTAATACTGAAGGATCTACTTTAGCTTGAACAAACGCAGTTGTTGCTAATGTTGTGTCGTCAGTACCTAATGGCTGAGTAACACCAGTTACTGTACCTTCTATACTTGATCCAGCTTTAACAATACCTGTTAAGTTACCTAAAAAATCTGCGGATGCTATACTTACAAAGTTTACACCTGTACCAGAAGTTATACTCATTGTACCGTCTGTAAAAGTTCCAGCTGTAAAAGTACCTGAACCCTGCACATTAGTAAAGTTTATTGCAGCTTGAGCTCCAGCATCATTACTTAACGCTAATACAGCGGCTAAACCTGTTGCATCACCTTGAACTAAATCTACAATACTTTGTACTGTAAAGTTTTTAGTAGGTTGCCCCGATGCATTTACATCTGTACCTAACAACAGGTCATCAGTTGTAGGCGGAATTATAGGGTATGAATTGATTATTGCCATATTATATTAGTTTAGATATTTTTATTGTTGCTATAGAAGCCGCAGTTACCGTTGGTATTATTCCAGCGTTTATAGGGTTAGCGTTTTTTACTAAACCACCATCATCTACACCGTTTCTAGCTATTTGAAAATTATAATATGTGTTTGCCTCAGTTATATTAACTGTTATAGGTATTATAAGTGGTACAGGACTGTTTATTGCTTCGAACTTTTGGTTGTATATTATTGTTTCACCTACTTGAGTTGTACCATCTTGCAATGTTCTAAAAACTAAATAAGGTATGTTGTTAGCTGATTGGTTGACACCGACAGAATATGTCAATGTTATTTGATATGTACCTAAAGTGTTGAATTGTATTTTATCACCTGCAGTAACTGAGCCTCCACCTTGCAATAATTGTACATTATCTGTACTTGTACCAGTTGGTGTTCCAAATTGTATGCTGTATGCTTGGTTCAATACTGAGTTTTGAGATGCTACCAAAGATGATGATGATAATTGTTCTATGTAGTTTTGATCAACTAACGTTTTAATGCTTGAAAGGTTGAACTGACAGGTGGGATTGTTTAATACCGCGTTACCTGAACTGTCAAATACGTTAGACCCTAATACCTTGTCACCAAGCTGTGGTGTAAGTAAAGGGTATGAAGAGATTTGTGCCATATGTTTTTTTTATTTTATTCTGTCTACGCTGTAAACATGTGAATTTATGAGTTATTTCTCTAACGGACTTGTGTAAAGCGCGCTATGGTTAGTAATATCACAGGTTTTTGCTAAGGTTTACTTGCGTATAGAACTGAATAAAAGCAAAGTGTGACACTAGCCTGTTACTCTATAGCTATAATAGGCTTATGTCACTGTTTTCATTCTGAAAAAGTGTTGGTTATATAGAAATATGGTGTTACCCCTATCCCTCTGGTTATCAACGTGTTACACAAAACGGTTTTGAAATGATGGGGCGGCCCAATGTTTTTCACAATTGTGCATAATGTTTTACGTTTTTGTTCATATTCGTATACATGTTTACATATTTACTACACACTAACTAACTTTCATATATTACAAAGTAAATACGAGTCTACTTGGATAATATAGTTGTAAGTAATTAAGTAATAATAGTTACTTCATAAGAATGAGTGTGGTATACCATTCGACTAATATTAACTACCAAATAAATATACACTACTATGACTGTTAAAGAAATATACAAAGAACTACAACAAATAGATGAATTTCACGCTAACTTTAATCCAAATGATAAGTCACGTGAGAGAATGAGAGAACTCATTGCACTACTACCAATATCTAAATATGATAGAGTAAGATAATACAAACTAAATACGACACAACTTGGATAATACTAATGTAACTAATAAACTAAATAAATAAATAAAATATAAAATTATGAGTAAAATAACTTCAAAAAGATTTGTCATCAGACAGTCGCTAATCGGAAAAAATGTAACAATTGAATTCACTAACAAAAAAGGTATTACATACACTTACAATCATGACATAGCGTACAACATTATGAAAAGTAAGTTACAAAGTATGAATTGCTTTCAAAAGTACAAGTCTTACACTGCAACCAATAATATTCCAGTTGCACTAAGAAATGTAGAATTAGTGTAGTCACTACTGCGAGTTCCACTTGTTTCTAACAGTATAAATTGCGAACAAGTACAAGACATAATGGTTTATGTGAGTTCGATTCTCACCATGTCTACTAAACTAATAAATAAAATTTAATAATATGAGAAAAATAAGAAAATACGTAAAGTCAAAACCTTTATTTCAAGTAATCGCAGAAGTATATGGCTTCGGAGTATTACTACCAATGTCAGTAGTTGGAATACTACATATGTTTTACCTTGTAATATTTGTAGGCGTATGATTTATCAAGATAAACTAGGCAATGATATGACTTGGGCAATACTACGCCAAATGGATGGCGAGTTAACAAGGTGGGATGTAATTGGTATTATAGAAACACACAGACTAAATACGATAACTAATGGATAATACTAATATGAACGATATAATCTTTAATAAATTCTTGCAACTTCACGAGTTAACTACTGAAGAACTTAATGACAAAGTATATATTCAAAGCTTATATGAAAACTATTTAGAAAATAAATAATATGAATAAACAATTTAAAGACTATCCAGCGTCAGAAATCAAAGCAAAGTTACAACAATGTCTTGACTATGAAGCAAAATACGGTGAAATACCACAAGTTACTGCTGTCAAAAAATGGTGTCAAAGCTATGAATATCGTAAGCGTGAGTGGCAATGGCGACAAAATGTAGCTAAATCAATTAACTTTAATACTAACTATACTAAACCTTACTACAATGAGTACAATTAAATACACTTGGCAACAAGAAAATCAAATGCTCGAGGATTCTTTTGCTAGAAGACTATTAATAGAGCATAATATTAAAGAAGTAACCACACAAAGACAAGCAATAAATGGCACAAGAGAGTTTGAATTTCCTGTACCATCAAGAAAAACTTGGCCAAATGGCAAAAGATTAAGACTCGCTTGTTACAAAACAGGTTATGTAAGAAACGTAAATTCTTGCTCATCTAACTATCAATTAAATCCAGTGTACAAATCAGAGCGCAGACAAATGTTCTTAACTGATCAAGGCACACTTAAAACATTCATTTACGATAGTTATACTAGAGTAAAAATATGGAATAGTCTTGCTAGAATGAAATTTATGCTTGACTTCTACATTAGAAATTACAAACTAAATACGAAAACTAACGGATAATAATTATATATGAAAAAAATCAAATTCAATCAAGAAACAGGTAATGCTATTATCGAAACAGACAATGGCTACAAAGTACTAACTAGACTACATCAAAACACAGAATACACAGATTACTTAAACTGGTATACTATAAATGATAGAATCTATGTGTAGTAACATGCAAGAACTAAAGCAATATGTTGCAAATAAGCGCAAACAGCGAGCGTTTCAACACTATGAGCTTAACAAAGTGCACGGTGAATGCCAACCATTTACTGATCGCGAGTACAAACAAGTAAAACTACGAGGTAAATCATCTTATAGTCAAGCAAGTAAGTACACAATGCACAAAATGTGGCGTGATTCACATGAAAAATACGATTTAAAACAAGTTAAAAAAGCAATATTATGAGTAAAATGAAAATTATAGATGAAATAGCAGACGCTCAAGTGTCTCACATCAAAGAAACATTGTATGAAGCAGTAAATTGGGCAATGGATGGTGTTGAAGAGTTTGAAGGACTTGACAGCGAAGATTATAACCATGTTCACAATGCTATAATGGTATCAACAATAGAAAAATTACATACAGATTTAGATAATTATGAATACTAAAAGGAGACATAAGCGCATTAAACTACTTAAAATTACTAGGCAAGACGCTGAACGTATAGAAATTGAGTGGTTTAGACGTTACAATTACAAACTAAATACGATTATCAATGGATAATAATAATATGAAATGTAAATGTAACAACCAAATTCCAGCAGGCAGACTAGCACTAGGTTATTCAACCTGTGTAAACTGTAGCGAAACAAAGCAATATAGTTATATTCCTATTATTGCAAACAAACAAGTACTAGAAGTACAAATAGTAAGTCAAGA
>WLWH01000556.1_pt1 | contig 30283 bp, 47 predicted proteins | sample 6712741 | NCBI WGS metagenome assembly WLWH01 (sample SAMN12718694, study PRJNA515312) | sponge metagenome | isolation source: marine sponge | host: Mycale hentscheli | place: New Zealand: South Island, Marlborough, Capsize Point | collected 2003-05-01
AGGGGCCTTGAAACCAAGACCCATCATACCAAGTTCTGTATCACTATTACGTTTGGTAGATTTACCATACTTACTGATAATATTCTCTACATCATGATGATCTAAACCTGTACCAAAATCCTCAACAGAGAACTCCCAGTTATTAGATTTATTCTGCACCAATGATACAATTATAGGTTTACTAACTCCAGCACGCCTATGGCTATCAAGTGCATTACTAGCACATTCTCTCACTGCAGATCCTACAGCATCTGAGTAAAGGTTCTTACTTAACATCTGCATCAACACTTGTGCAGAATCCATGTCTAATGACATTCCTATACTCTCGTTTTTATCTCCTGAGTATAGAACATTTGCTTGTTTTTGTTTTTCTAATCGCATTTTACTATTTATTTATTAATTAATTCTTGTTCTCTTTTTACTAACCAGATTGATTTATAATCAAAATCAAATCTCACTTTTTGTTTATCACAAGAGTAATGTTTATTTCCAAACTTAGTGTTAATCCTATTACATACAGCTGATGTGAATGCCATGTAAGATTTTCCATTATAGTCTACACGTTGTCTTTGTACTGGTGGTTTTACAATTTGCATATAATTAAGGTCTAAACCTCGTACAATCACTTCATCTCCTACTTGGAGATCTTCCATTTTAATGGGCCTATTTACTTCTTTATCCATCGTAATTAAATTTATTTATTATATATATTTGTTTAAAGTTTAAATCCACTTTTACTATTGGATCTTCTTCATTAGGTATTCTAAACTCATAAATTTTATAAGTGTTAGTCCAGGGCTTATTAATCCAAGTGTTTACACCTGAAGTTGTTTTCTCTACCATAGCAGCTCTACACTTTACAGCAATGTATCGTGTTTTACCATTGTTCCATGTTTTTAGTTTACTAACTCGTGGAACTTCTTCCACTATGTAACATCTCATCTCTGAGCCTTGGTTAGTAACTATTTCATCTCCTGGCTCTAATATACCAGGATCTTCTGTTAATGTTCCTCTAATCATTTTTCTGTTTTTTAATTATTAATCTACTACTCCACCTTTGTAGTAATTTTCTATTGTGTGGTGTTTATCAAAGAATTCTTCACTATATCTTCTCCTTACTTCATCACTTACAAACTTATAATGACTACCATTACAATATTTTAATTGATTGTTTAAGTCATAATACTTTGCAAAAGATTCATCTGTGTCAGGCCAATCTTCTGTTCTGACTAGTTCACTTCTAGCACCCTGATAAGGTGTGTTCCAATATTCTACTTTCATAATATTTAGTTTTAAAATGGATCTTCTTCATCTTTTAGCCAGCTGATGCTATATCCGTTATTTTCATAAATTAATGTATCTATTTTTGTAAACACATCTTCACTGTCCCAGTCAACTCCTTTGTAAGAAGCACTTGCTGGATGGCTTACAGTGAAAACATGTGAAAATATTCCTGTATACTTTTTATATCTTGCAGCATCTTTACCTAGAAAAAGATAAGGTACACCTAGTGTATTAAGAACTTCTTCAAACAAATACTTTGTGAAGGGTTCCCATAGTGCTATGTGACTACCTGCTTTATTTTTCTCTGTGGTGAGTGCTACATTAAGCATCAATATACCTTGATGTGCTAAATAGGATACATCAGGTGTTGCGTCATAACTCAAATTAAGTCCTCTATGGAACTCAGTTTCTAGAGCTTTATAAACATTACTTAGAGATGGTTGTATATATCCTGTTATAGAGCAACCCATCAGTAGACCGTCTGCTACTGGTAGATTGTTCTTAAACGTATGATATGGACACATCCCTATAATTACTGCTTTCACTTCATCAAGTGGCGTTTCTTTAAAACATCTATAGACATTAGATGAGAGAGGAGCAATTTGCTTGCCCCTCTTACTCTCCTTTTTTAAGAATGTATATATCTCATCACATTCATTACTCTCTATAAATGGTTTTATTTTATCATGCCACGATGGGTGAAACATTGATTTAAAATTATTCCAATCCATTTGTTTATTTAATTTATACAGACAACATTACCATCCTCTGCAGTGTTAACTTCTTCTACTTTAATATCTTGATTCTCTAAAGAATCTACTTTCATTACTGTAGGTGTAAAGACTACTCTTCCAAAAGAGTTTCCTTCATCATCTATACCGTATACACAGTCATAATCTGCAACTATAGGATTGTTCTTAACAAGTAGTTGCAACGTCTCTAAGTATTTTGAAAGCTTCATAATTAAAACATTAATAATTGATTATCACTCACTTCAGCATCAATTATAATAGGACTAGCAGAAGGCTTGTCATAATTATTAAAGAAATCATGCACATTTATATGATCTTGCATCCAAGTTGATGGATGAGCTTGCTTCATTGCAAATGTAACATGATTGTAAAGTTCCCACATACTATCTGCAGCTCCATAATCATGAGTTGGACTTTTGATCTCCCTCTTAATTATATTTAGCTGTGTAGATGTAATTATATCTTCTCTGAGAAACATTCTACCTAACAACTCTGCTTGCACTTGACCGTCTACTTCTATATTTTTGAACTGATCACGTTCATTCTGTAAATTACGAAAAGCATCACCTCCACCTTTTATGTATTCTGATACAGCTGCTGGAGTAAAGCTTTGTATGTCTCCCTGGTGCTTCTTTCTAAATGCACCGTGATCACCTTTCACCATACCATTAGAACAAATAATAATACTAGTTCCAAGAGCAAATTTAAGTGATAGACTTTTGTCATAGCTGTTCTGCCATCCAATTTGTAATTTCATCTCACTGTCTGCAACATTACCTATAGTGTAGCGTCCATTTGCTACATTACCATCTCTTGCAGTAGAGTATTCTTGACTCACTAAGCTATAACCTGACTGGTGTATACTCTCAAGTGTTAAGTCTATAAGTTGTTTGTGACTTACAGGCTTGTACGTTTTTGTTTCCTTTGGTACTGGAGCGATTAACATTTTTTCCAGATTTTCAATTGTTGATTTCATCATTTTAAAATTTGTTTATTTATTAAATATTCTTCTATTACTTTAAGGCCATGAACTTTAGCTAGGTCTGCCCAATCATTTATACCATCTTTCAGATACTTCTTAGGTACATTACAATACTCAAAACCAAACTTGTTAGTTATGCTAGTACTGTTTTTTACACCCACTTCATCTGAATCAAAAGATAATATCTGTTTCTCAGAGTTTGATTTAATATACTCTATATTCTCATCAGAGAAACATCCTGCACCTTCGTTCTGTACGGCACACACAGTTGGAAATATCTTTTTCATTACCATATAGTCTTTCTTACTTTTAGTTATAAAAGCTGTATGACAATCTTTAATATCATCCAAACCATCCATTGCTGTAATTGGTACATTGTTAGGCATCCACTTCCATCTTCTATCAGATAGAGGTCTATAGATTTTCCATTTACCATCATACAGATAACCAAACCTAAGCTCATTATTCCCTAGAACAATACGCTTCTTGTTTAGATATACTTCTGCCACTGAAAATATATTATTTGCTTTCAGGTCATCAATGTCCTGATAATAATTATTCCAATATGCAAGTTCTTCTGTGGTAAACTTTCTGGTCTTAACTTGTATAAAAGAATAATCTTTCTTTACTATTTCAGGCTTATTATATGTTCTAATAATCTTCTCGTACTTCTTTGTAGTTGTACCTGTAGTGAATCCTAAGTCAAAATCTCTATCAATTTTACTGTACACCTCAAACATATTTTTCATGTTGTATAGCTTCTCTACAAACTTAAAGGCATCACCTTTTAAGCTAGTATCAGCAAAATCAATAAATATTAACACTCCTCCTTCACCCTTAGGGCCAATAACAAACGATGGATGCTTCTCATCTCTAAATGGAGAGAGAGTTACTACATCTATTTCCCAGTTTTTATTTGGCATGTAAAACCTAAAGATGTCATACGAAGATATTTTAGAAAGAACAAGCTCTTTAGTAAGAAATACTTTTTTTATTCCTTTAATCATTCTTCTTAAAATTAAAAAGCCCTCAACATTTCTGAAGAGGGCCCTAGTTTATATATATTTATTAGTTAGTAGTCTGACCCATCATCTGATATATAATTATCAGAGGCGACTAAATTATCACCAGGATTGTATTCTTCTATTTCTTTAAGAGTATAGTAATCTTTACATCCATATTCACCACTCACACGAACAGCAAAACGTTCATGTGGTTTGAGCTCACGAGGTTTTCTAGATCTCAAACTATCTAGTGTTCTCTTATCTGTATAGTCTACTAGTCTGAATTGCTTCATAGTATAACCACCTAAGAATCCTTTGTTATAGATACCCTGATACTCTTTAGTCTCACCATCACGCTCCTTAACAACAACAGTTGCTAGTGCTACAACAGTGTTACACCATTCACCATTAATTTCACTTTTAAGATCACCAATATTACCACGCATAAGTTTCTTCCAGTCTAACTGTAGAACTGTAGTTGCATGACGATAGTTCAATTGACCTAACCATGTTCTCATAAAGTCATATAATTCTTCTTCACCAATATAGGCTACACGATGATCACGTCCTTCAGTGAACCAGTCCCACAAATCATTCTCATCAGCAGCCCAAGCTGTCATACCTACACTGTTGATATATTGTTTCTTTGTTTGGTCTCTGTTCTCACGCTCTCTATCTTCTAGAAAGAAACTAACTTTAAATAGATTCTCAGTTTTAACTTGTTTCAACCAAACATCTACACGCAGGTATGAATTACCATCTCTGGTTTCTCCTAAATAGTCTGTAGCTTTACTTTCTGGTTTTAAATCCATTCCAAGCACTGTACTATACTCCTCTATTGTGGGATTAATAGCTACAATGTCTGCCTCAAATAAACCAACCTTCTTAGGAAAGTTAGTGTTTTCTCCACCTCCTGCGGATTCTCTTTTTACTCCTCCAATTGTACTCATAAATTTTAATTTTAATTGTTATTTATTTATTAATTATAATACTCTATTATACTATCTCTTACCATCTGTAAGTTGTTTGGTATCCTTGTTGATTCAAACATACCATCTGGACTCTTTGCAGGCTTCTTACGAAATCTATTTGTTAGGAATTCGTACGTAGCTCCACTCTTAGTCTCCTCTACATGTGTGTATAAACATACAGTTAGTAAACCTTCCAACAACACTTGATTGTCAATAAGTTTACCTGCTGTCTTAATTTTGTATCCTATAATCTCTCCGCTGTCTTCTATAGTTTCAGGGTGAGAGAAATAAAAGATAACTAAATCATCACGTAGTGCTCTAGCTGATCTAAATAAATCAACCATATCCTTAGCCATTACACTAAACTTTGTAAAGCCAGTTTCCATTGCTTTCTCTACCATTCTGAAGCCCATTAGATAATTACTGTCCTCTATGACAATAGTTTTAATGTGTGGGGCTTTCTCCGAGATAGTTTTAAGCAATCTTGTAATGTCCGTTGGATCATCAATCTCTTTGTAATTTTTGTTTTCTGTGTTGTAAAGTTTCTGAGAACCTTTGAAGGGTAGCTCTTTCTTTGCAACATTAATAATGTAGGTTTCTTCAGGATTTAAGTGCTTCACTGCTGTTGATTTACCTGTCCCTGTTTCACCAACAATTCCAATTAATTTTGAACTCATTTTTATGTATTTATTTATTAATATTAGGTGTGCAAATATACGAAATTTATACGTATTTAATCTTACTTTTGTCAAAGAACTCAAGAGCTTTATTAAGCCATTTCTCTTCAACCTTTTCATTAGAAGATATAATATATATCTGTGCTTTCTTGTCTGGAGTATCATATTCCATAGCCATACATCTATTAATCTTCTGTGCTAGGTTCTCACCATTACTATCAAAGTAATTAATGATCACCTTATTTAGTGGTTTGTATGTAACTCCTGTGTTACCTATCTTTACAACAGCCATGTGTGTACCTTTTCCTTCTGCGAAGTTTTTAAGTGCATCTTTGTCTTTAGACTTGCTGTGATAAGAAGGTATACCAAGACTATCAGCTATTGCTGTTACACCACAAAACACTAGTATTCTCTGATCCTTATTGTTATTAAGTATCTGTTTAGTTTTTTGCTTCTTAGCTAAGCTGCTTTGTATAAGTCTCATACGTGCTAGACGCATGAACATACTATTGCCACCAGAGTACATCATCTTGTTTATAACACCACTAAGGTATTTAAACTGTTGAAGCTCTGTCTTCTTGATCTTCTTCTTACCATACTCATTGCGAGTAGTGTTGTCTAAAGGCACCTTGATTACATTTATCTGGTAGTCAGCTATAACACCTTCATCAATAGCTTTGTTTATTGGGTAGTTAGCAATCACTGATATACCAAGCTCTTCTTTAAGTGTTCTCTTAGTCCACTTAGATAATGTACCTGTTAGACCAAGTATGTTATCATTCTGAGAGAATAAATCTACACAAACACCTATCTGGGCCTCTGATAGTAAATGTATCTCATCAATAACAACAATATCAAATTCAGTACCTGATTGTTTGTGTAAAGATCTGTGTGTAGTATAAGTTATGTTATCATTCACATAACTCATCTCTTCAAACTCTTCTATCCAAGACTGTTTGATTTTATTGTCAGGATATGCAATCAATATATTACAATTGCTTTTCATTCGATTAAGAATACTAATTGTTGTTCTAATCTTACCAAACCTAGGACATAAGTTTAGGATACCAAACTTTCCATGATTTAGCCATACGTCAGCAAACTCTTTTTGTCTCTTGTCTCTTAGTGTCATATAACTCTCCTTTTATTTACAAATCTTCTAATTGTCTCTGTACACACGTAATACTTATTGTGTAAGGTAGTTAGTTCTTTTTGAGAACAATCGTTCTTTTTTGCTGTGTCTAGCATCGTTCTAATTTCAGCAAGTCTCTCTTCTAATAATTGTAATGGTTCTGTCATGATATAAAAAATGATTTGTTAATTACTGAAGCATAATCTGCCTCTGTTATGTTTCTACGCTTTGGTAGTTCTTTGAACATGCCTATCTGGCCAAGGAATGCAAGACCAATCCTGATATCATCTTCACCATAGCTATTCTTAATAAGTCTAAGACTCCTGAAGTACTTACCACCGTATTCATCTCTAAGCTTGTTAGTGTCATATCCTGATGGATCATCTACATTATAACGCATAGGGTCAAACAAGGCCATACATACATCTGAATCATTCTGTGTAGTAGAACTATCAGCAAAGTCTTCCAACTGTGGCTCAACATCACCATTCTTTATCCTGATAGGATTAGAAATAGATCGATTGAACTGACTAACTACCACTGGTGAATGACCATAGAAATCACGAGCGTATCTGAGCTCATCACTCATCTTATCAATAGCTTGCTTCTTGGTTGGTTGATCTCTAGTAGTCTTGAGTAGACCAATATGATCTAACACTACAATAGTTATCTCACTAGGGTCATTAGGAACATACACCTTGTTGTATTTATCCTGCTGTATTATCTCACCACGTTCTAGTGCATAAGCTTTTAGCTCTTTAGCAATACCTACAGGATTCTCAGGACCATCAATAATAGTAACTACATCCTCAAGCTTAGTCATATAGTCTTCATACATAAGAAATAGATCGTGCTCATCTTTAGTCATCTTTTCTGTCCAACCAAGTAGTTTGTTAACAGGTATGATTATACCCTGATCTAGAAATATCTTACGAGATGTCCACTTTGCAAGCTTGTAGGTTCTACTACGCTCCATAGATCTGTACCACACCTTCACCTTTATACCAGACTTCTGTCCTTCTTCAGACATAGCCCAGTCTACAGGATTAAGTACAAATGCATCATCAATGAAGCTAGTCTTACCTGAACCAGTCAACCCACCAATCAAATAGTACATTGACTTTCTAATGCCAACATACCTATTGAGCCTGTCAAAACCCATAGGTATACCACCATTTCTTCCGTCAAGGCCCTTTTGAACCTCTTCTTTTAGTAACTGAAAACTCATTAATATTGCAAGTTATCATCATTATCTTCTGGCCAGATAAACTTACCTAACCACAACATAAACTTTGCTACTAATATCCATAACACTACACTAATTATTATCTTCATGCTTTATATTTTTACTGTTTGCTAATTTTTTTAATCTTTCGTATGCGTTGCTCATTTGATTATCATCTGAGTAATACTCGTTTTTAATCTTTTTCATCCAGTTATCAAATTCTACTGTATTTTCCATAAATTATATATCTGTTGGTCCTGATGCTGATTCAGGTGGGTTATCTTTTTCTTGATCCATAAGCTCTATAAAAGCTTCAAAGGTTCTTTGATTCAAATAAGTTATACTGCCTTGCATAAAGCTCATAATGTTTTTTCTCTCTTTTATAGATCGTTGAACTTTTACATCCACTTCGTATTTAAGAGCTTTAGTGAGCTGCTGTGCTGTATAATCTCCTTCTTCAATGATTGCTTTAAACTTTCTTCTACATTCTTCTTTACCTCTTCGTAAGGCTCTTGTACCTTTGAACTTATGTCTGTCCAAAGACCATGTGTCTGTAGTAGGATAGTTTTTCCACCATTCCTCAAAATCAGTTGTTATTGGTTTTCGTTTAACTATTTTATTATCCTCAGAGTTCTTTACATATTCCAATAGGCTCTTGCCCACTGTAGTAAGTTTCTCTTCATCTTTAGTTATAAGACCTTTTCTAATTAAAGATTGATAAAGAGCAGCAATCTTCATACTATCCTCATACAAGGGTTGTACGTCATACTGCTCATCTATCATCTTTAGTAAATAAACTAGATCAAGGTTATAACTTTTTTTGATGAGTTCTTGAAACATCTTTGGGGTTATGTGGATCTTCATCTAGTGGGGGTTTATTTACTATTATTTTTGCAGGTTTCTTGTTCTTGACACTTTGTAAGTGTTCCCATTCTTGCCATTCTATTTCTATTCTTTGGCGTCTCTCTATTTCATACATCTTATCATTAGCATAAGCTGCATGCTCCCAGTCTTCATTGATTAACTTAGACATTCTTCTTAGCTTTTGGCTTGTTCTTAGAACCTTTTGGTCTACCTCTACCTCTTTTAGGTTTCTTACCACCTTCCCAGGCTTCATTCTTATTAGGTGTACTTGGGTCATCACCCTTGTATCTACCTTTTTTATCACGAGCTCTTTTTGTTTGCTCATCATAAGGATCATCTTCTGCAGTGATTATACTATATATTCCTACAATTGCCATTGCTATTACAATTGCCAACACTGAGATTGACGCATAATAAACTGTACTTAAAACTACTTCCATTTTTTTATTTATTTATTTGATTATTAATTTTTAATTCTTAATCCAAACTGATCATTAAACCAACTTAGATTTTCCTTTGCTTTATTAGTATTAAACTTAAATACTTTTTTCATTAATTTAATTGCATACTTATTAAACTCTGACTTTTGATCACTAGTCATTGTCCAATTGAAATACCACTTATCATCGTCAAGAGTGTCCACTACTCTTTTACCAACAATATCTAATTGATATTCTATAAGATGCTGCATAATATTACCTCTGTTAACTTTTTTCTTCACAGATTTAAAATAAATTTAGTTGATTAGGTATTACAGTGTTCTTCTTACGCTTACCTTTTGTAAGAATCTTTACAATCATGCTTTCAGCTTGGTCTATGTAGTATTTATAGTTTATATTATCCACTGGAGAATCTCTCTCTAGATAATTACAAACATGACACACCCATTCACCAGCTTCCACCTGACTTCTCTTAGCAGCTTTGCTATCAGAATCATGGTTCTTCACCTTGTAAACTTTCTCACCAGTCTTAGACACATAATATCTAATCAGTTTGTTATACTTCGTTTTAACATTAGTTGCCTTATTAATTCCCTCATAATGGAAATCTCTAGATGCTTTCTTCCTGATACAGAAATCATATAAATTTTTATGATTCATAATGGTATCTTTAACAGGAATACCGTGCACATAGTACTGCTCAAGAGCAATGGGAACTATCCTACCTGACTTGTTCTTATGAAGCTCAAAGTCTGTAAGAAAGTCCCCCTTTTTCTTGACATAACCATCAGGCATGATGGCTAGGTAGTCATTAACAGTGGAAAACAAGATCTTTGTATAGTCTGTACGTTCTAGTACATACTGTGTGGTCTTACACCACCAGTCATTGATCTCATGCATCTTAGGAATCAAGTCTTTTCTCACTTTAATCGTTACACCGTCTGTGTTGGCAGAGATAATCTTGATACCATTGAGCTCATACTTTTCAATAAGCATCATTAAGCTAAACTCACCAGTTATAGTGGTGAACATAGTTAACTGCCTATCATATATCCATGAGTTCATGTCAGATGATTTACCATACACAGAATTGACTGCAAGCTTAAGCGCTCCTACAATTCCCTTAATCCTCCTGTCACCCTTAGCTTGTGGTTTAAGCTCTAGTCGTTTCTCAAACATACGTTTGTATCCATTCAAGAACTCTTTACCCAGGTGAGCAGGATATTTTTCATTGTTAATTATTATAGCAGGATAGTAGCTAGCTACATCCCAATCTATAATCTCATGATCTTCATCTTCTTCAAACACTTCTGGTTTGTTTTCTGTATGAAGACCACCTTTCATAAAAGAATACACATTATCATAGAAATGTACGTGCTCTTTAAAGTTATCCATAAGGCCTAGCTTACGCTTCTTGACACTACTTAACAAGTCCTGTAGCTGCTTGGTCTCAAACTTAACATAATGAGCAATACAATTCTTCATATTGATACTCTTTCTAAAATATCCTTTACGTGGAAGCTCACGTATATCTATACCCTTTTCTTGACAGTAATACTTCTTGATGATCTCATCACCAATCTTACTATCAGAGTAATTAAGACAGCTTATACCAAACTCCTCTTCTATATCTTTACGAAGCTGTACTTGGTTGTTACCCTTGTATAAAGGGTGCTCTGTCTCTCCTATGGTTATCTTGTAGAACTCATAGGTTGCATCAACATCATTAAAACAATACTGCAATGACAAGAACACTTCATCCTTGGTCATGTTTGTCTTAGTGTGATGTATAGGCATCTCTTCAATGTTCTCAAGATCCATTTCAAACTCTAACCTCTTGAGGCTAACACGTCTGTTCTTATTGTCATAGTGGTGTATCTTAAACAAATCCATTTGCTTTAGAGAAAGCTCGTGCTCTCTATACTCAGGAAACACATCATAATTAGCATCATGTATAATATCCTGAGCCTTCTGTGCAATCTTAGAACATATCTCTAGTCCTGTACAATCATGCCAATGGTCATAGTTTCTAAGTATCCATTCAACAACCTGAGCATCAAAGCGTAGATTATTGTAACCCACCCAATAAGCATCCTTATTGTCTTCAGTGTACTTAGCAAATGAATCAAGCTGATTCTGCCACTTACTAACTGTAAAGCTCTTAGGTGTGCTCTCAGGCTTCATGCATACAACTATAAAGCATTCCTGCATAGTTTCTATGTCATATATAATTACATCATTCATTGTTTGTCTTTTTTAAATCTTTCCACTCTAAATAAAAACCAATTGCCACAATAACATTCATGCCTACACTACTGAGTATTTCGTATAGGTCATGAAAGTTATGTATAGACAAATGTATGTGTCCAACCACCCAAAATGGTATAGCTAGGTTACCTGCTACCCATCTAATTAAAAAGGTTATAAATTTCATAAAAGGTTATTGGTGAGCCTACAAAAATAATCAATTTAATTAGATTACCAAATAGAAAACCCACCACAATTTTTAAGAAATAGAATAAAATCTTTAACTAACCAAAGAGGTGCACTGTGTGAAGGTTCATAAATAGCACCACCATCACCTACAACACCTGAAAACATAACTGTACCATAAGGATAGTCTCTATTAAGCATCATTGTAATACCTGCATCAAGCATACCACCATTTCCTCTTGCACTCCAACCACCCATGTTACAATATATTACATCTTCATCATCAATTAAGTTTTCTTCTTGAGCTATCACTTTCTCTAGTGCATCTGCTAGAGCATTGCACTCTTGCCAGTTATCTAAACCTTTACCATCGTTGTGGTTCCAATCAAGATCAAAATTTAATTCAAATTGTTCTGCTGCATGTTTGCAAATTTGTACAATAGGTCTCCATCCCCACCAATTACTTCTAAAATAATAACCAGGATTGTTCTTCTCCCACTTCTCTAGAGCTCTCCAGAACTCATCTTTCTGCTCATCAGTAGTGTTGTCATCATCATAATTAAATTCAGGCCTTTTACCTGTTAGTTTTGGCGATTTGCCATAAATATCTACTCCCATAGTCTTCTTGTTTTAATAAAAATCATCATATATATCTAATATTTTACATCTTTCTTCTTCAGTTAGTTCTTGTGGCTCTTTGTTATAAAACTTAAAAGCTAGCTTTAAAATCACTGTTGTTTTTTCCATTGTTTTAAAAAGGTAATTGGTCTAGTTCATAATCAGATTGATCATCATCTAGAAATTTTGTTATGACATAACCGTCTTCAAGTATAGGTCTAACTATACCTTCTTCGTACAAGTCTTCATCAACAAAGACTTCAAGTAAACCATCAAACTCTCTGAGTATAAAGTTCATTTCAGTTGGTGTAAATGGTATCACACTATCAAACTCATCACCTGGATCAAACCAACCTAATTGATCAGGATTGGCAACCACTAAACCATCTAAATCATGTAGATATGGCAATACAGGATAACCATTTTCTAAAAAGATTATTTCAGGAGTTATTAACTCATGTATCATATCTTTTGTAAGAGGATAGATTTCTATATTCTCTCTATCATCATTACCAGGATATAAATGATTCATAAATAACATACCTTCTTCAAGTTCTTCAGCTTCATAGTGCTTAAATTCTAGTTCTACAGCTATCCACATGACTCTCTCTTATCTAGTTCAATTCTTACAAACTTTGGACACCTGCTTACATTTTGATACACCCACATTAAATAGTCTGTTGGTATATCTCTAAGCTCTGTTCCTTTATGTCTACCAAAGTTGAAGGTTTTACCATCAGAAGTCTTTGCTTTGTGTACTGATGACTCACCTCTTCTTAAATTGCCAAGTGAGAACCTAAGCTTTTTCCCTCTCTTGGTCTGTACTTCTATTTTACCTTTAACACTTTTTGTAATTAAGCTAACAGGTATTTTAAAATACTCTGATGCTAGTTTCTTGGACTGGAATGTTTGTCCAGTGTTCCATTCTGTTACATTAATCATAGTTGTCATAGTATATTCACCTCTACCCATCCTTTCTCAGAGTGGCTTGCATCTGCAACATAACCATCATCTTTTAGTTGTTGTTCTAGTTTAAGAGCTGCATCCCACAACTCTGGTTCAGGTATCTCATCATGTTCATCATCATGATAAATATCACCACGACATTGATAGAAGGTATCACCTCCACCATTGTCTACGTATTCAAATTCCCATCCGTTAATAATTTCTAATTTTTGCATTTCTTCTGTTTTTAAAATATATATATCTAATTGTTTGTTTTTTAATCATGTAGCAAACTTTCTATCACCAAATCTATCTTTGTATTCATCTTCAGACGATTCTCTTTTCTTTAGTCCTCCAACATGTGCAACAAAGTTAACATGTCTACTTGTTGTAACGCTCCACCAACCGTGCACCCACAGTGTGTTAATTTCTTGATCAATTGTAGCAACATGTGTATCATAACTATACACTTTGTCACCATCTACTTTTAAGTTCCTTTTATATCTGCTAATATTCATGATTGTAAATGTTATTTAGTATTTCTTTTTCTATTTCTTGTATTGTTTCATAATGTAGAATACCTATAATATCTTGACCTCCACATGATATAATATGTATATCAAAGTATGCAGGTGCTCCTGGATAACCACCAAGATCTTCATTATACATTACTTCTCTCTCTTCTGGTGCATAAAAACCAGTGACATTGAGTACAACATTGTCATACTCAATCTCATGTGCTATTCCTTGTGCCATATTAAAATAGTTTCTTTTTAAGTTTATTCCACCAAGTTATATGTTCCCACTCTTGTTCTGTGAATACATGTATCTTACCTTTGTTATCTTCTATGCAATGTTGCTTATTAACAACCTTATGTTTTCTAATGTTCTTCATGGTTATATAAAGTTTTGAGGCATCCAACCTGTGTTAAATATGCTTATAGCTCTGTCTATCTGAATCTGGTTATTGCTTCTCTGAGCATCTTTCTTAAACTGCTCCACTGCATCATCATAGTAATGAAACAATAAAACATTAGACATCTCAAAGATATCTCCCAACTCACAATAAGAGAGAGAACATCTAATAGATATAAGAGATGTATTAGTTCTGTTAATAACGTAAATGAACCCTTTAGGGTTATAAGCATAAATTTTCATGTTGTATTTATTTATTTATTGGTTAAACTTATTTATCATCCAACATATAACTAGAGTGCTTATCCATTGCTGGCTGACACTATCTCAGAATAGTCAGTGGTATTGCTTGACTCATTACTCTAGTCCTTATGTTGTAGTTCAAACTGCGGTAAGCTAAACTCTTATTCAAGTGTTTCAGCTGCGTTTGATACTATTTTATTACTGTTTCATGTAAGCAATCCACACTTGCGTTGTCTGGGGCGTTTCCCCAGCTCTATTATCTAACAAGTGCAGATGTGCTCTCCATGAAAAAAATCATCCTATATACATACCAAGCAAGAACATAAATATGCATAGTAGTACAAGTATTAGTATAGCTGTCTCACATTGTTGAGGTGTTCGTTCCATAATCTTACTTTTCACAATTCATATCTCTGGCCTTACACATGCCATATTTAAAACCTCTATTGTATCCACAACGATAACCTTCATTACAACTATATTCAGGATAAGGAGCATATGGTGTATAAGGACAATATGCCCACTGACCTTTTACATCTTTCCAACCTTCACAGAATCCATCTGCCCAACCTTGGTCATATTGTGATTGGTTATTAGGCTCCATTGCATCACTAGATGACATAGATAGAAACCCTAAACATATAATTAATGTGTAAATAATACTTTTCATAATCTTATTGAGTACGATGCTCTTCAGCTTTAAGTTAATAATAACAATCATTCAGGTTTTAACGCATAACCTTATTCCCCTGATACTTTGCTCACTCAACCTCATACTCCGTGAGGTATCTACCCTTGTTCTACAAGTGAGTTTATTATTGTTGTTAGTACAATGCTCTTCAGCTTTAGAGCTCCCCAACTTATTATAAGCATAGAGAGAAAGTTATTAGGTGTGTATGTAAGTGTAGCATGTTAATGCTATATATATTATTATTCCTTTAGTAAATATAGAGGTGGTAAAAAGTGGTGAAATGTGGTGTATGTGAACACGTACAAGTTATTACATACACAAAACACACGTAAGTTTACGTTTTTTAAGGCCCACCCTTACTTATTCCCACCCTATATATAAAAAAAGGGGCGTTAGCCCCCTTGTAACAGAGTTATTAGAAAGCAACTAAGTCACTTGGCTCAAATGTTTCAGGCACGTACTCAGCAACTTCAGTGATTTCTCCTGCATTGATTAAGCCCTGACCGTCAGGCATTGCTATCATAGCCAGTACTAATCCTGCATTAGCGTACTCTTCTCCAACAACATGCTCAATGATTGGAAAGCCTGCAAGTTGTGACATTGTAATGGTCTTGTTTCTTACACCACTACCAACTGCAGGTGAGCAGTTAATACCAAAGTTTGAACCGTCAGGTCTTTCTAACACAACGTGCAAACGCTTAGTCGGATGGTTAAAGTTGTTCTTCGTAAAGTTAATTGTTGCACCAGGCCCTGCAATCTTTGCTACAGTTCCTAACACTTTTCTTTCTACAGCAGTTCTCTGCTCAAATTTAATTAAGTTTTCCATTTTGTTTCTGTTTTTTAATGGATTAATAATTTGCAAGGGGGGTTAGCCCATGCTCCAATTTTTACGTGGGGTCTCTGAGGGGGAGGGGTCTCCTATCGTACACACATGGTGGGGTGGGGCGTTTTTGAAAAAAAAGTTTTCAGAAAATTTGGTTGGCATGGTAAAAAACATTTACCTTTGGTGGGTGGGTGGGTTCTTCTTATACTTCTAATTTTAAAGATATGTTAAGAACAATAGTACATAATATAGCATTGAAATTTACAAGATGTTGTGTATATAGATTTTTATTGTATATTTGTATATGAATTAACTAAATCATGGAAGAAAGAAATACAGTTATCCAAGAACTAAGAAAAGGAATGGAAGATAAGTATGCAGTGGCAAGAAAGTATTATTCTATACTATCTGCTATTAATAACTTAAACCTCACTAAAAGAGAAATAGAGTTGGTAGCATTTACAGCTGTAAAAGGAAACATATCTTATGCTAATGTAAGATCACAGTTTTGTGATGAGTATAACACCACTACAGCTACGATTAATAATATTGTATCAAAACTCAAAAAAATCGGAATCTTTATAAAGGACTCTGGTAAGGTGAGTGTCAATCCTGTTATTGTAATAGACTTCAAAAAAAATTTAAATCTAGTAATTAGAATATTGCATAATGAAGAAACCAAAGAAGTTGTCATTAAAGGAGAGGTTGATAAAGAAGATGTCAACAAAGCTGGTAGTGTCAGAAGTCGTGCTCAATCAAGTGATAAATCATCAGTTCAATAGTGCTCACGATGCACTAAAAGAAAACAATAGTATAGAGATTTCTGGTTACGGTAAGTTTTTGTTTAATAAAAAGAAAGCTGTCACTAAAGTGAAGAATCTTATTGATATAAAAACAGCTTACGAAAAGATACTAGATAATGAGGTTATTTCATTAAAAAGATCTAACTTTATAAAAAGTAAACTAAGTTCTATAAATCTAACATTGAATTCCTTAAAGCCAAAAATAAAAGACGATGAAGATAAAACTATCTGAGATATATGAAGGATGGAGAAACAATTTAATACCTCCTGAAAACTTAAAAGATAAAATTGTAGAAGTTAGCAATGAGAGAATGGACATATGCAATAGCTGCGAGAATCATTCTAAGAATCATAAAACAGTAAGACCAGATGCACATTGTATAAGTTGTGGATGTACATTATCTGCAAAGACTAAATGCTTATCTTGCTCATGTCCTATAAATAAATGGGAGGCAGTGCTAACATCTGAAGAAGAAGAAAATTATGAAAAATCCACTAAGGCTGAATAAAGTACCTATTGTATCTTTAATTGATGTATTGAGTCAATTGTTTCAAGATGGTGCTGATTTTATAGATATAGAAGGTGAACGTACAGACACTGATGATAATGATATTATAAAGGTGACTGTTCGACCAGAATACTATATTGATAACAATGAAGAAGCTAGGAGAGATGCAGATGAAGAATTAAAATATTTTTTTACAGAAGAGGAGTATAAAGATGTAGACAGTAAAGATGAAGAACCTAAACCCCTTTCAGACGAAGATATTAATGATTTAATATAAATAAACTAATGAAAATCAAATCATCAAGAACATATATGCAAAAAATTGTAGATATTATTAATCAATTATCAGACAATCATCCTAAGATTCCTCTTGGTAAACATATAGATACAGCTTTAGATGGAGAAAATATATGGTCTTTAACTAACAATAAATTTTACTCTTTACTAAAAAACTACCAATCTAAATTAAATACAGTGGAGTTATCTGATGATAACTTTGAAGTGGATAAGATAATAAGAGATGGTATGGATTTAAGTTTTGATGAAGATGAATTCTATTAATAATAATCTCGTTTTCATATTTTGGGGAGACGAGTGGAATGAACAACAAAATGGCAAAGAAAACTACATACATAAACGCTGAACTAGATTGGGCAGAACAACAACTAAGCTCTTGGAAAGAGTATGTTGATGCTAACCCACTACATAAGCTTGAAGATAGAGTGAAGTACAAAGAAACATCTAATGGAGGATCAATTCCAATGGTTGTTGCAAGTATAGAATCTCAAGGAAAGTTTGTACAAGATACAATGAAGAACTATTTATCTTTATTAGAACAAGTTGATAAGTTACGTGAGAAGGAAGAGAAGAAGAAAGTGGAGACTAGAGGTGGTCAGGAGTTAGGAAGTATGGCTGAGGATTTTATCAAGAGTAGAAAATAATGGAGATAAAAAGTATAGACTATAAAGATTGGATGATTAATCAGAAGAGACTTCCTGATAAAGAATCTGAAGAGTATAAATCTTTTTACAACTTTCATAAAGAAATATGCATGAACGGATGCATGATGGATGGCACTTATATTAATCCATTCTTATACTGGCACTTAAATGCTTGGCATACAGAGGTAGATATCATAGATGAATATGGTAGAATTAATCAAAAGTATGCTAATCCACTACTTAGAGATAACGAGTGGCTTGTAACAAATGAAATAGATAGAGCACATAAAGAAAAGAAAGGACTAGTTATTCTAGGAATTAGACGTTTTGCTAAGTCTGTTATAGAAGCAAGCTACATTGCTCAAGGTGCAACCTTTGATGAGAACTCTCAAAACATTATTGCAGGACTAAATGCTCCTGATATTAAGTTAATTACAGATAAAATAGACAAAGGGTTAAACTTCTTACCTAAAGCTTGGAGGTGGCAGAGAGTAGAAGATAACTGGAAGAATCAAGTAACTCTAGGTATAAAAACTAGAGGTGGAGAAAGAATACCTTTTTCACAGATCTTAATTCGTAACTTAGATGATGGTAATAATGAGGAAGCTATTGCAGGTACAAAACCTCGTAGACTAATTATTGATGAAATAGGTAAAGGAAGCTTTTTAAGAGGATTACAGGCAGCAATACCTGGATTTACTACACCATTTGGTTGGGGTTGTAGTCCTATTCTTACAGGAACAGGTGGAGATATGAAGAAGTTTATGGATGCTAAGTCTTTAATGTTTGATGTAGAGAACTTTAACTTTCTTACATACAACAATGCAAAAGATGAAAGACGTATTCACGGATTATTCATCTCACATAAATATAGAATGGAAGCTAAGGAAGATAGTACTCTTGGTGCCTTTCTAGAAAAGCCTAAAAGTTCTGCATTAAACAAGATACCAATGATGGTGTCTAACGAAGAGAAAGCAGATAAAGTAACAAATGATAATTTAGAGCGTCTAAAGAAAGCAGGTGATAGACTTGCATATCTAAAAGAAAAGATGTATTATCCACAAGAGGTAGATGATATATTTTTAAATGAGGACACTAATATATTCGATATAAGTGCAGCTAAACGTCAAAAGTCTAGACTTATAGAGAATGAAAGAACAGGTACACCTGTTATATTATATGATGATGGAGAAGGTGTAAAACATGAGTTTACAGATAAGAGACCTATTGTAAACTTTCCACTAAAGCATACTGATATGAAAGATGCTCCTGTGGTTATTTATGAATTCCCTATGGAAGACCCTCCATATGGCCTATATGTTGCAGGTATTGACCCTTATAGACAGGGAAAATCAGCATATAGTTCATCATTAGGTTCTGTGTACATATATAAGCGTATGCATGCTATATCTGGTGATAAGTACCAGGATATGTTTGTAGCTAGCTATTGTGCCAGACCAGACAAGAAAGAAACATGGGAAAACCAAGCTCGTTACCTAATAAAGTATTTTAATGCACGAGCGCTTTGTGAAAATGATGAGATTTCTTTTATAGATCATATGATTAGTAAAGGAGACTCTCAATATCTTGAAAGACAGCCAACTTGGCTAAAAGAAATAGTTCCTACCACTACAGTTAGACGTGACTATGGTATACATAGGTCTTCAGAAAAGATTAGAGATTTCTTACATGGATGTTTAAAAAAATATACAGAAGAAATAATACATTCTGAAACTAATGATGATGGAGAGGTTATATCTCAAACAAAAGGTATGGCTAAAGTACTAGATCCTGTACTGTTAGAAGAAATGATACAATATAATGAATCAGGTAACTTTGATAGAATCATTGCAGCTGAGTTAGCAATTGCGCTAGCTATGAAGCTTGACCCCATCTTAGGAAAGGTAGGAGATAAGCAAGATATTAGATTAACATCTATGCTTAACAATAACAAAAAAAATAAGATGTTTACAGAGTCACGAGGACTTTTTAACAGAAAGAAAAACAAACTTTTTTCATAATGGCAATTATAAGATACACAAAAGAAGAAAACATAAGATATGCTTATCTAAACATCTTTCCTGATCAGTTTAAAACTGAAAAGCAAAAGAAAGATGACAGTTGGATCAAGAATACAATGGATTACTTTGCAAACAGAGCTTACGCAGAATACATAAAGAATAGAGAAACGTTTGTAAAAAACTATGATTTAATGAAAGGTATATTAAGAACGGAAGATTTCTTAATTGATGAACCTGAAGTTAAAAGTTTTACAGATATGTTACAGCAAGATTTAAGTCTTCCATCTTATGTAAAGCATTATTCAATAATGACTACACCTGTAAATGAACTTGTAGGAGAAATATCCAAGAGACCAGATTCATTTAGAGTGAAAGCGTTTGATGATGATAGTCAAGCTCAAGAGCTTCAGTTTAAAACTGATACATTAAAAGCTTATGTAATATCTCAAGTTAAACAACAGGTAATGGCAAAAGCTGCAATATCTGGACAAGAAATAGCAGAAGAAGACTTAGATAAAATAACATTTGAACAAGTTAAAGATCAATTAGACTCTTACACTTCAGTAGCTGAAAAATGGGCTAATCACACACTTACATGTCAAAAAGCAGACTTCAACCTGAAAGAAAAGAGCGAAGATGCATTTAGAGACTTATTAATATCTGCAAGAGAGTTTTATCATATATATGAGGATAATTCTAAAGTGGGATATAATGTAGAAGTTCTTAATCCAAAAAACACTTGGTTTTTAACAACTCCAGATAAAAAATATATATCTGATCCTTCAGGTAGAAAACAAGGAGCGTATGCTGCTGGTACTGTGAAGGTTATGGAAATATCAGAAATTATAGAAGCATTTCCAGATCTTACAAAAGATGAGATAGATCATTTAAGAACTTCATTGCAAGATTATGGTCTTATAAATGTAAGAGAATCTAACTTAGGTAACTCTAGTGTTGATCCTGGTATAGATTCAATTAACTATGACACTTATGACCCTTTAGTATTACAGACACGTATGCTAATTGAAAGTGAAATGAAAGAAAACAATGATGGTCTTCAAGATTTCTTAGGATTAACTGATAATGTTTCTTCATTTGGATATAAATATGTAGTGATACAAAGTTATTGGGTATCTAAGAAGAAAATAGGTAAGCTTATTTACACAGATGAAATGGGCAATGAGCAGTCTACACTTGTAAATGAATCATATAAGTCAGGAGACATGCCTACGCAAATATCTTTAGAATGGGGATGGATTAATCAATGGTATCAAGGAACAAAGATTGGACCAGACATATATCATGTAAAACCATATTCATTACTAGATTACTGTCCTATTATAGGTACTACGTACGAAGTAAAGAACACAGAGGCACGATCTCTAGTAGATCTAATGAAACCCTTCCAAGTTATTTATAACGTCTGTATGAACCAGTTATATAAGCTTCTAGAAAAAGAAGTTGGTAAGGTGCAATTGATGTCACTTAGACATATACCTGTTCCTAAAGATGGAGATGCACAAGATGCACTTGATATGTGGGAAATGGAAGCTAGAGAACGTGGTGTAGTATTTATAGATGATAGTCCAGAGAACTTAAAAGCTCCAAGCTCATTTAATCAGTTTACATCATTAGATCTTACACGTACTCAAGAAATACAATCAAGATATACACTAGCTCAACAAATGAAACTAGAATGTTGGGAACTTATAGGTATGTCTAGACAGCGTATGGGATCTATATCTGCATCAGAAACAGCTACAGGTACTCAAACTGCCATGCAACAAAGTTACTCTCAAACAGAGCCTCTATTTATTGCACACGAGTATGTAATGGGTCAATTGTATCAAGCTATTGTAGATGCTTCTTTGTATACAGAAAGCACAAAACCTCAATCTACACTATCATATATAACTAATGAAGGAGAGTCTGCATTTGTTCAAGTGAATGGAACAGAATTAAAACTTAGAGACCTTAAAGTATTCTTAACTAATAGACCAGAAGACACTCAGATGTTTAATGAGCTCAGACAACTGTCACAAGCTATTATACAAAATGGTGGTACACTTTATGATGTTATTGAACTATATAGTACTAAGTCTATGAGAGAGATGAAGAAAACTTTCAAAGATCTCAGAGATAGACAAGTTCAACAGCAAGAGCAACAGATGCAAATGCAACAACAGCAACAAGAACAAGCTGGTCAAATTGCACAAGCTCAAATGCAACAGGCAGAACAAATGACTGCTGCAAAAACAGCAAATGAAAATTATCAAAATGAACTCGATCGTATAAACAAGAAAGAAATTGCAATGATAAATGCAATGTCTAAAGAAGGTGGTGCAAGTGCTGATTTAGATAATTCTGGTACTCCAGATTCATTAGAGATAGAAAAATTAGCTTTACAACAATCTACAGCTCAGAAGAACTATGATGGTAAAATGGCTGATATTATGTCAAAGAATAGTGTAGCTCAACAGAAACTACAGATTGAAAGAGAAAAGATTAAATTAGCTCGTGACAATCAAGCAAACGATCTAGCTGTTGCTAAAATGAATGCAAAAGGTAGAGATAAGAAAAACTAATTAATTAAATTAGGAGGGGTATAAATATTAATGCTATATTATTTAAAAAAGTTCTAATAATGTGCATATAATGTTTTGATATTATATACTCTTCTTATATTTTTACATAAGAAAACCAAATAGTAACAAAATAAACTACATATGTCTGATAATTTAGATAACTTCGGTATTCAAAATACTATGGAAACAGGCGCAGGTGATTCACAATTATTGAATGATTTACTTGCACCAGAAACTGCTTCAGGAAACCCTGAAGATGTTGAGCCTATTGTAAATGAAGTGGAAGCTCCAAAACAAGAAGCTAACGATGGTCCAAAGAAAGGAAAGGATATAATTCCTCCAAAAAGTGTTGACGGTAAAACTGATGAAGAGAAGCAAACAGGAGAATCCTTAATAGCTGATTTTTTAAGTGATGTTGAAGAAGAAGAAGTTGAAGAAAAGAAAGAACCAGTTAAAGAAACTGAAACTGAAGCTGAAGCTGAAGTTGAACAAGAAACTGATGATAGTGAAGATGAAGATCCTAAAGAAGGAACTCAATTTTCAGCATTAGCAGGAGACTTATTTGATCTAGGTATTTTTACTAAGAATAGTGAAGATGAAGAAGTATCAATAAATACAGCTGAGGAATTCTTAGATAGATTTACTGCTGAGAAGAAAAAAGGCGCATCTGAATTAGTTCAAAACTTCATTGGTCAATTTGGAGAAGATTACCAAAACGCATTTGAATCAATCTTTGTAAAAGGTACTGATCCAAAAGAGTATTTTGGAACATATAATCAAATAGTAAGTTTTTCTGAGATGGATTTATCTAAAGAGAACAATCAAAAATCAATAATGAAACAAGCTCTAACTGATCAAGGGTTTGAACCAGAAGACATAGGTAAAGAAATTGAAAGATTAGAAAATTACGGTGATTTAGAATCCGTAGCTACTAGACATCATAAAGTGCTAGTAAAGAAAGAAGCTATTAAGCTTCAAAAATTAGATAGGGAAGCTCAAGAAGTTCAAGAACAAAAAACTGCAATTAGAAATCAGTATGTTCAGAATGTTCAGACAATCCTTACTGATAAGCTAAAAGAAAAAGAGTTTGATGGTATTCCAATCAATAACAATTTAGCAAACGAACTACAAGACTTCCTATTGGTAGATAAGTGGAAAACTCCTGCTGGAGAAAATCTCACTGACTTTGATCGTGCTATCTTAGATTTGAAAAGACCTGAGAACCATGAAATGAAAGTAAAAGTGGGGCTTTTACTTAAGGTATTAGAAAAAGATCCTACACTATCTACAATACAAAGAACAGGGATAACTAAAAAATCTAATGAACTGTTCGGTCAGGTAGCAAGACAAGTGACTAAAGCTAAAACTATAAAGTCACAAGGAAAGAAAACAAAACCTAATTCATGGTTTATATAAATAGTAATTATTAACAAAAACGAATAAAAATGGCAATTCAAACAATCCCAGGTTTAACTGGTTTTACTTATGCACGAGTAGCGTCTATGGACAAACGTGCTGTAGGTAAACTTACAGATTCAAACCACTTAGAGTCTTTTCACTCTTCAGAGCCTGCGGACTATGATAAAAAAATCATTAGTCTGTACACTCAATCATCATTGTATAGCAATGATTTCTTAGACATGATCAATAAGAGTACTCCTTATTTCATTGACACAAACAGCGATGCGTGGAAATGGAACATAGCAGTTCCTTATAAATTTCCAAAAATTCTTGATGTACCAACATCTACACAGAACATCATTGATGGAACTGGTAAAGTGGGTATTGATGGACAAGAGTTCCAACTTATCTTAGATACTAATGAGTTCTCTAAAAATGCTATTATTTCTGTAGGAACACGTCAGTATGGACCACGTTTCTACGTAATTAAAGATCCACAGCCTTGGAATGCTGGATTTATTTACACATTTACATTAGTAAGTGACAACCCAACAGTTGATTTTGTAAATACTACATTCTTAGCAGTAGGTATTGAACTAGAATTAGTTGATGCTGCAATTGGTGAATTTGATCAAGATTTATTAGGTCTTCCAAGATTAGGTGAGCAAATCACAATGTTTGAATCTTTAGGTTCTGCATATGGTTATGAGCACAAAATTACAGAATGGGCTGATGATAAAATGATGCGTGATGCTTCTGGTAAGCCATTAGACATCTTAGTATATGCACCACAAAGACGTAATCAATTACCATTAACTCGTAATGATGTTAAATGGGAACCTTTCGTTGAGTTCTGGATGCGTAAGTCTATGATAGAATTAAAAGTTAAGAGAATGATCTGGGCTAAGCCTGGAACAGTTAAGACTAATGGTTCTAAGCAAGAATTAAAAAGAACTTCTGCTGGTGTATACCACAGAATGAGAAATAACGGAAACTTAGTACAATACAACCGTGGAGAATTTTCAGCTAACTTGATTCGTTCAGTATTTGGAGATTTATTCTACAGACGAGTGGATGTTAAAGATCGTAGAGTTAAAATGTATACTAATGAAGCTGGATTCGATGTATTCCAACAAGCTTTAAAAGACGATGCACTTAATTCTGGATTAACTTTTAGTGCAGATTCTGGAGACAGATATATGCAAGGGTCTGGACAAAACATCACTTATAACTTTGCATTTGATGCAATGGTTACTCGTGAGACTGGACGTGTAGAACTTGTTCACTTAAGAGAGTTAGATTTACCACAAACTAACTTAGAATTTGGACAAAACAAAAAGTCTACACCTGTATTTATGGTATTTGATGTATCTCCTCAGTCTGATGGATCAATGATCAACAACATCCGTGAAGTACGTATGAAGGGAGCACCTTCTATGACTTGGGGTTATATTGATGGAACTCGTCATCACTTAGGATTTGCAAAATCTCAAGGTATGAGCTCTGCTAATAAATTCCCAGGATACGAACTATGGATGAAAGATCGTTGTGATGTATTCATTGAGGACTTATCTAGAACTGTATTAATAGAAGAAATTCCACAGTTCTAATAAATAATATCCGAGAAGTGTCCCCTCATCCCACACTGTCCCTCCTCAGAGGGGACTACTTTCTCAACTAGAGCACTGGACTAAGATCCTATCTGTTTGATCAGAGTGCTCAACTAAGAATTAAACCAAAAAAATTAATAACTACATTATGGGTAAATTAGGAAAAATCTCTACTATAAAGAGAGAATACAATAGTTCTCAGTTGCAAACGATGGATAGTAATCTTGCACAACAGGGAATGACACGAATTCCAGGAACTGGAGTTTTTAAATATCCTTATAAGGAACTAGATGGTCAATATAGAACAGGTCTAGATCCTAATGCTGGATATATTAAAAGAATTCAAGATCCAACAGAAAAAGAACTTGAAATTCAAAGAGTTACAGAATTACGAGATAAATTACAATCTGTTTTAGGAGATATTGATTTAGGACCAAGAGCTAAATTTTGGAACTATGGATTATCCACTGGAACAAATGATCAGTTACATGTTCAACCTGTAAAACTTTTAGATGGTGATAACTATTACGATCTAACAATGGCAATGCAAGAATTAGCATTTGCTTGGTTAAGAGTTCATCCAACTATTGCATCTTCCTATCAAGCTTGGCAAAGAGGAGAGTTTCCTGCAGACACACAGTTTTATGTAGTGAATGATGATATTGAAAATGCTTTAGTGTTTAAGAAAAAGCAACTAATTAATAAAGCTATTATTAAGTTTGATGGCATGACTCCTGAAAAGAAGAAAAAAGTTGCAAGACTTTTAGGTCTTCCTGTTACGGATGATACAAAAGAAGAAGTTGTATACAATAAAGTAGACAATATGTTAAAGCAGTCAGAAGTACAGTCTGGTAACTTTAAAGGATTAAATCCTGTTGAAGTGTTTACAAGATTTGCTGACATGAAAGAAAATTTACTCCATATTAAAGATTTAGTTAAACAAGCTATACAACACTCAATATATAGAGTTAAGCCAAATGGAAGAGTCTATGAAGGTGAGTATGAAATAGCAAAAGAAGAAGAAGAGTTAATTAAATTCTTAGCTGATGAAGATAACCAAGATGAGTTATTGACATTAGAAGGAAAATTAAAAACAAAAAAGTTAGCTTCGGTGTAGTATGAGTTTTAAAGAAGATTTTGAAAAGCTATATCCAAACACTGATAAAAGAATAAAAAAAATCCTTTTAGATGAATTTGAAAAAGGAAATTGTAAAATAGATGAAGATAACACTTTATGTTATACTTCTAATGTAGCTAAAAAAATAGCATTACTATGATACCAGTAGATAGTTTATTATACAAAATAGACCAAAAACTAAATAAACTATCAACTAACGAGCATCAACAGATTCAATTAGAAGACAAAATCTTAGCTTTGAATGAGGCTCAGATTAAGTTGATAAAACAAAAAGTTGATGGTTTTGCAATTCCTAACAAGTTAGGTTTTGACGCTTTTAAAAAAAGGTATGAAGATTTACAAAATTTAGTTATAGATTTTAAAAATCAACCATTATCGTTAGTGGAAACTAATGAAGAACTACATCAATGGGATGCTGATCTAACTTTACTGAAACCTAAATATATGTTTTATGTAGATAGTTACGTATTAGCAGATAAAGGTAGGTGCAAAGATCGTAAGATATGGATCAACAAAGATTTAAGTAAACATGGAGACTTATCTCTATTACTTAATAATGATCACTACAAGCCTAGTTTTGAGTATCAAGAAACTTTAAATGCTATATCATCTAATTCTATTAGTATATATACTGATGGTACATTTACTCCCAAAGATATTTACATAATGTATATGAGATATCCTGTTTATATTAACAAAACAGGTTATATTATGATGGACGGTACTCCATCCACTAATCAAAATTGTGAGCTTGAAGAATATTTAGAAGATGAACTTCTAGATTTAACAGTTCAAAATCTTGCAATGTATACAGAAAACAGTTCTGCTGTGCAAAGTGCACAGTTTAGAATACAAACAAATGAATAAAAATTAATATTAACCTTAAATCATAAAATATGTCTGATTTTTCATTAACCACGTTATTCGTGGTGCCAGTAGGGCAAACCGCACTCCCTAGCTCTGGTTCGACTCAAGATCTTACTGCAGGTCAAGTAGGGTTTTTCAAGAGTGATTATGCTCTTGCAACCGCTGGAAATATAGCAGCATCCCCTTACTTCTATGTAGCACAAGGTAGAGCAAATACCTATCTTCAAGGATCTAAGAGGTCTGACAAAATTAAAGGATGTCCAACAGCTGGAGCATCTTGTAATTCAAATGTAACTGAATGGTACAAAGTAACAGGATGTGCCACCGTAACAAATCAAATCACTGATGTAACTAATTTCAAAGTACAATGTGGTGAAGTAGTAACTTTAACATTACGAGCTCACTCATCTTACATTGACACTCTTTACTTCAACGGATTTACTAGATCAGTAACTGTACAAGCTCCATGTTGTGAATGTGGTGGTGATGTATGTACTGATGTAGATGTAAACGCATTAATCAACTCACTTATCGCTAAGTTAGAACAACAAGCTCCAGGAAATAACCCAGAGAATGTTTCTTTCAATAGTTTCTTTACATTTTCAAATGTAGGTGGAACTAAACTTAGAATTGAAGGTAAGCCATTAACTAAATATGGACAGCCTTGTGATGTTGCAGCATTCCCATGGGAATATGACAGAATGTACTTTAGTACTTTTGTATACGATGGACCTGCTACAACTGCTGACTTTATTGTTGCTGATGCTTGTAACATTGTTGCTACATCTTCTGTAGTACAGACTTCAAACTACCCATCAGGAACTGCTGATGAGTTTAAACAATTAGAGAAAAACTTCTATAGCTACCAAGCTGGATACTTAAAATCTCTATATAGAAAAGGTGGATACAATGAGAACTTCGAGTCTTATGTAACTGATGGAACCATTTATGATAGCTACTACATCCGATTTAATCAATTAGATAAGTCTGCTTACCAATGGGGAGATTACATAATGCAAGATAGCACTGTAATCATCGCTATACCTAATGCTACTACTAGTGGTATTGCTGCTCTTATGGAAGCAATATTAGAAGCTGCCTTAGGAACTGTTGTTGATAACAATGTATGTATCACAACTACTACTACAACAACAGCTTAAAACTGGTTGTAGGCAGAGATTAAATAATAATAAACCTATGCCAGAGGTGAGAGGATTATCTCATATCCTCTGGCATTTTTTTTAAAACAATAATATGGCAGCTAATCTACAATTAGATATAATAGTTCCTCCTAGTTATAGTGTCAATATACTTGCTGTTACAGATGCGTCTATCTATCCTGATAGTCCACCGATTGTATCAGCTCCTACTATTGAGATAGAGGTACCAAACTTTGGTAAAAAGATTCTACCTTTTGTACCATTGGATACAAATATATTTGGCTCTGACACTTTAGGAATAACTGAAGCAGGGTGCCAACAAAAATTACCTGATGGGATATACCATTTAAAATATTCAATTGCTCCAGCATATTTAAATTATGTAGAGAAAACTATAATGCGTGTTGATAAACTACAAGAGAAGTTTGACAATGCATTTTTACAGCTTGATCTGATGCAATGTGATATGGCACTAAAAACTCAAGCTAGTGTAAATTTGAATACAATTAATTTTTTCATACAAGGAGCTTTAGCATCTGCAAATAATTGTGCAGAAACAGAAGCTCTTAAATTATATAACCAAGCAGATAATATGCTTGATAAGTTTTTAAAATCCAACTGTGGTTGTTCAGGAAACAACTATGTAATAAACTTTAGATAATATGGCTCAATGTGCAAATTGTGGAGCAAAAGTGGGATGTGGATGTCAGTTAACAAACGGACTATGTGCTCACTGTAATGGTAATTCAAAAAAAGGACAATAAACACCACAAAGTATTATGTTAACACCTAGATTAACAAACTGTCAGGACTGTCATAAGATACCTGACTTACTTAAGAGTATAGATTGTAAGCTTGCAGAGCTTGGCAATAACATGTACAACAATATTGTATTTATGTTAGGTCGAGATGTGCCTGCGTACACTATTTCTCAGTTGTTAGCATACAAACGTATTTTAACTTTTAAATATTGCAACCCTAGTTATGCTGGGACAATTTCTGTTAATGATATTGCTGCTAAAGTAATTCGATTAACTTCTGGTTGTGTTAGTAGATGTAATACACCTACAGTGTGTGAAATTACTACATGTTGTGTAACTGTGGTACCAAATCCAAGTACAACAACAACTAGTACATCTAGTACAAGTACAACTACAACAACTAGTACATCTAGTACTTCAACAACTACAAGTACAACTACTTTAGATCCAGATTGTAGAGTGGAAGGATGTTTCCAAGTTAGAAATTT
>WLWH01000557.1_pt1 | contig 30266 bp, 30 predicted proteins | sample 6712741 | NCBI WGS metagenome assembly WLWH01 (sample SAMN12718694, study PRJNA515312) | sponge metagenome | isolation source: marine sponge | host: Mycale hentscheli | place: New Zealand: South Island, Marlborough, Capsize Point | collected 2003-05-01
GCGATGCTTGAACTATACGCTCCAACCACACCCGTCCCTGTTACAGGACCTGTTAGGGTAAAACCTCCAAGTGCAATAGTACCGCTTTCGGTAATAACGCCGCCTGTTAGTCCATCTCCGGCGGTAATAGAGGTTACTGTTCCATCTTCGCCTCCGCCTCCAGACGTCCAACTAGTTCCATTATAAAACTCTATTTCATTAGTTGTACTATTATATCTAAGCATCCCGCTAGCCGGAGAAGCTGGACGCTGCGCTGTTGTTCCACGTGGAACAGTGATAGAACCCGTTCCCCCTAAAACTGGGTTATTAGTAGCTGTTGGGCGATTGCTTGCGTTACCAACCCATATATTTCCTTCAGTTAAATCCGGGAGATCGCTGCCGCCAACCGCAAACCATCCTGTCCCATCCCATAATTCTAATCTTGCCATATCTTTTTTATATAGTTATTTTTTTTACTTCAATTAGAGGTCCAAAGGCAGTTCCGTATACCATTTTTAAAACCAATCCTGGTAATATTATTTGTTCGAGCTGATGCCCAGAAAAAATGGTGGAAAAAAATACACTCATACAAATAGCATCTATCATAACAGCGATTGTATAAGGAAGTAAAAATCCACCCAATACAGATTGTTCTTTTAGACAAAACAACTTTTTTAAACAAGAAAAAACTAAAACAGATATAAAAAGAGAGCCAAGCGAAGTTAACAAGTAAAAAATAGATAAGTCTGTTTTATATAAAATATATTTAAAAGTTCCAAAATATATTATTTTATATACAAAATACAAAAGAGTTAGAGACATTCCTGCTGTTAAATGAGCAGCTACAGTTACAATTGAATTTTTTATACCAAGACATTCTTCTTGTATGTTATTTATAAGCAGCATTATTAAAAAGAAAAACGAAGAGCAGATAATAAGACTTTTAGAGCTGACTAATACGTAAAACAAGATCGACAGCAAAAGAGTTTTTGAAGCTTCAATATATCCTTTATTTATTTTTATCATATCATAAATCCGTATTAATTCTAATCATACCAAGTTCTGGAGATGATGGGCGCTGCGCCGTTGTCCCTACTGGTATTTTAATATTACCATTATTTACAGTCAAGTTACCAGGACATATAATATTATTTGAGAGCTCTACAGCAATATTATCATTTGCTATTGTGACATTTATTTGATTTGTTGTCCCATTAATAGTGGTAATAGTAGGCCTATTACGTGCATTTCCTAACCACAAACTGTTCTCAGTAAGGTCAGGAAGGGTGCTGTCCCCTCCTGTAATTTCAGTATTAATCCGTATCATTCCAAGTGCTGGAGATGAGGGACGCTGCGCTGTTGTTCCACGTGGAACAGTTACAGACTCTGTCCCAGGTAATACCGGATTATCAGCAAAACTAGTTACTACACTCGTGCTATCTTCCCCGATTACAGCCGTACCGGTCGTTACTCCTGTTAGGGTAACTCCTCCAAGTGTAATAGTACCGCTCTCGGTAATAGTCCCGCCGGTTAAACCATTTCCTGCAGTAATAGAGGTAACGGTTCCAGAGCCGATAACAACCCAACTAGTCCCGTTGTAATATTCTGCATTATTAATTGTAGTGTTGTATCTAAATACCCCAGCAGCAGGAGAGCTGGGACGCTCGGACGTTGTTCCAGATGGAAGCGTTACACCCTCCGCACCAGGTAAAATTGGATTAGGAAAGAAAGTGGTAGTAATCGAAGTAAAGTCATTATTAATTGTAGATACTCCTGTAACGTCTCCTGTTAGGGTAATTCTTCCAAGAGCAATAGTACCACTATCGGTGATAGTTCCGCCTGTTAAACCAGCTCCGGCAGTAATAGAGGTTACTGTTCCACCTCCAACGCCAACGACCACCCAAGCAGACCCAGTGTAATATTCTAAATTATTTACTGTACTGCTGTATCTAAACATTCCAGTCTCAGCTGTAGCTGGACGCTGCGCTGTTGTTCCTACCGGTAATTTTAAATAATCGGTGCTATTGATCTCTAAATACCCAGTAGTTTCAATATCTCCAACAAAATATCCAGCAAGCCCAGCAACTCCAGTACCAGAACCTATCCCAGCAGTTGCTATTATTCCAACTCCGCCTCTTCCATTAATCAAACCGCCTTGGCCACCAATAAAACTACCACCAGCTCCGCCTATTCCAGCTCCGCCAGTTCCATTTCCTTGTCCGCCTCTTCCTCCTACAGCAACAATACCACTTCCAGCGTCAGCACCTGCGCCATTAGGGGCAGACCCACCGCCTCCAGCTCCTCCTGCAGTTTGTATACCAGCACCACCAGAAGCAGATAGTCCAGGATTACCGCTTGAGAGAGTTCCGCCTCCAGCTCCACCTCGTCCGCCTATAACTGTAACGCCGCAACCACCCGAACCTCCAGCTCCGCCTATTCCAGCACTAGCACCACCAAGTCCACCTCTTCCTCCGTCCCCAGCAAGAACTAAAGCACCAAATCCACCAGTTCCACCAAGCCCACCTTGGCCACCAGTTCCAACATATCCACCTATTCCTCCAGCAGTAGCACGAAGCACGGCAGCGCATCCTCCCATACCACCGATACCTCCACGCCCCATAGAACCGCCCATTGCACCGTTTCCAGCAGGACCTCCTATTGCGTGGATTGCGCATCCTCCAGTACCTCCGCAACCTCCTTCTGCGCCATCAAGAGTAACATCAGCACCCATGCCACCTATTCCTCCAATAGGATTCGTTCCTATTCCTCCATCCCCACCGCAACCCGGTGTTGGAGCAGGGGGAGCTACAACTGGAGGGAGCGGCGGTGGCGTTCCAGGCGTAGGAAGATCTGGCGCAGGTGGCTGAACAGCTGGCGGTGGTGTTACCGGTGTTACCGGTGGAATTAAAGGTGGAGTCGGCGGAACTGGCGGAGTCGGCGGAGGTGGAGGCGGACCTGGAACCGGCGGAATAGACGGAAGTGTTGGAAAATTAGGTATAGAAGGAGGCGTAGGTAATCCAGGATTCCCGCCACGTGGGCTTCCGCCTGTTCCTCCATCATCAGGATCATCTTTAGTAGGGTTAGGATTATTCTCCCCATCGCCCCCGCAATCAGAGTTACCACCTCCTCCTGAATCTGGTGTTTTATTAGGATTGTTATTATTTTCTCCATCGCCCCCGCAATCAGAAGAGCCAGTACCGCCATTATCTGCAAACATCATATTACTTTGAGTATTACCGGAAGACCCTTTTGAATTACTTGCAGGTGTTTTATCCCCTGGCATATTATTATTATGATTAGTTGGCTTTTCAAAATTAGTTGGATCCTCTATGTCATTCTCGCCATCCATATTTTTCTTTATGCTTAACATAATAGTAGTATTGATTGCACCGCTACCAGTTACATCACCACCAAAATTTAAAACACGAGTAGGAACAACGTAATCATTTTGTGAAGAAGCAATTGAAAACCTACCAGAAGCAATTTTAGTTATACCACTCCCAATATTACTCAAGACCTGCGCATTAGTAAGACTGCTATTACTGTTTGTTAAGAGATAATGAGCATCATCTGGTGCAACGCTTGCTTCAACCGGTCTATTACCTGCATTACCACGCCAGACTCTATTATTAGTTAGCCCTGGTAAGTTCGCTACGTTTAAAGTCGTTGTAGTTGTTGGAGAATTACCAGAACCAGCTCCTACTATTATCTGATTAATAGCAAATGTCGGGAAATTACTTAGACTAATGCGGGCTTGTGGAGTTGGTCTGTTACCAGCGCTCCCAAGCCATATATTATTTTCAGTTAAATTGGGTAAATTAACTGCATTTAAAACTGTTGCAACACCAGCATTGTTGCCGCTTGCGCTTCCGACGAACAGTTGATTCTCCGTTAATTCCGGAAGGTTATCAAGTCGTACTCTTCGTTCTGCTACCGGTCTATCTGATGCGTTTCCAAGCCATATATTATTTAGATCTAAAGTTGGTAAGTTTTCGTTTTTTAATTCAACTATAGTAGTAGCGTTACTACCCGTTCCGCTTCCTATATAAAGAGCGTTTAGTGGTAATTCAGGAAGGTTACTAAGAGCAATACGCGCCTGCGGAGCTGGCCTGCCCATAGAGTCACCTAGCCATATATTATTTTCGGCTAGCTCTGGTAAATTAACTATATTTAAAGCTGTTGTAGCCGTCGGAGAATTAGCAGCACCAGCTCCTACTATTATTTGATTAATAGCAAATGTCGGAAAATTATTTAGACTAATGCGGGCTTGCGCAACTGCATTATTCATATTATCTCCTACCCATATATTACCATCTGGTAAATCAGGCAGCATAACGCTAGGCAGTTCTACCTCTATAGCTTGGTTATTTTCATCACCACGCCATATTCTATTATTTGTCAGCGGAGGAAGCATAACAGAAGAAAGTTCAATCTCCTCTGGTCTACCCATAGTGTCTCCGCGCCATATTCTATTACTTGCTAAATTGGGTAAATTAACTATATTTAAAGCTGTTGCAACACCTGCATTATTTCCGCTTGCGCTTCCGATAAATAATTGGTTTTCTGTTAACTCCGGCAGGTTATCAAGTCTTATACGTCGTTCTGCTACCGGTCTATCGCTTAGATTCCCCAGCCATATATTATTTTGATCTAAAGTTGGCAAATTCTCATTCTTTAGCTCAACTATAGTAGTCGCATTACTACCTGTACCACTTCCGATATATAGAGCGTTTAGTGGTAATTCAGGGAGAGTGCTAAGAGCAATACGAGTAGCCTCAATGGGTCTACCCATAATATCACCTAGCCATATATTATTTTCAGTTAAATTGGGTAAGTTAACTATATTCAAAGCCGTTGCGACACCAGCATTATTACCGCTTGCGCTTCCGATAAATAATTGGTTTTCTGTTAACTCCGGCAGGTTATCAAGTCTTATACGTCGCTCTGCTGTTGGTCTATCTGATGCGTTTCCAAGCCATATATTATTTAGATCTAAAGTTGGTAAATTCTCGTTCTTTAGTTCAACTATAGTAGTAGCGTTACTACCCGTTCCGCTTCCTATATATAGATTATTTAACGGTAATTCAGGGAGATTATTTAATGTAATACGAGTAGCTTCAATGGGCCTACCCATAATATCACCTAACCAAATATTGTTTTCAGTTAAATTGGGTAAGTTAACTATATTTAAAGCTGTTGTAACACCGGCGTTATTGCCGCTTGCACTTCCGACGAACAGTTGATTTTCTGTAAGTTCAGGCAGGTTATCAAGTCTTATACGTCGCTCTGCTGTTGGTCTATCACTTAGATTCCCCAGCCATATATTATTCTGGTCAAGTGTTGGTAAGTTTTCATTCTTTAATTCAACTATAGTAGTAGCGTTACTACCTGTACCGCTTCCGATATATAGAGCATTTAATGGCAGTTCAGGGAGATTATTTAACGTTATACGGGTTACCGCTGCAGGTCTTGAACTAATATTTCCAAGCCATAGATTATTCTCAGAAAGAGCAGGGAGATTGACTTCTTCTATCGTTTGTACAGCTGTTGCATCTTGGGAAGAATTTCCCCTCCATATAAATGTATCAGGCAGTGTTGGCAAATTCTGTGTATTTATCTTACTTACTCTTGAAGGATTGCCTTCAGCATTACCTAAAAATAATTCATTGAGCGGCAATGTTGCCATGTTCTCTATAGCAATACGCGCTGTTTCAACCGGTCTATTATTTTGATTACCTAACCAAAGGCGGTTACTTGTTAAAAATGGTAAATTATCAATATTTAATTCAACAACCGCTGTTGGATTAGGAGTGTCAGGACTACCTACTATTAACTCATTAGGCTGTAGTGCTGGAAGATTAATCAGATTAATACGTGAAATTGCTGTAGGTCTATTACTTGCGTTTCCAAGCCATAATAAATTTTCATTCAAAGCTGGTAAATTCCCTATTTTTATAGTCTCTGATGCATCCGGCCTGTTCTGATTATCTCCTATCCATATATTATTTTCGTCTAGGTCAGGTAAATTATCATCTTCAATAGTCTCTGATGCATCCGGCCTGTTCTGATTATCTCCTATCCATATATTACCTTGTTCTAACTCCGGAAGATTATCATCCTCAATAGTTTGCATAGCTTCCGCCATATTATTACTGTCCCCTATCCAAATATTCCCCTCTTCTAATTCGGGTAATGGCATAGAGCTAAGCAATCTTTCTATCGGTCTATTAAGGTTATTTCCTACCCATATATTATTTTCAGTAAGATTAGGTAACCCCTGTTGCCAGAGGCGTCCGCTTACTGGGGATAAAAAGGTATGTAGGATATCAACTTTTCTAAACATTCCAAACTAAACTATCTAATTTTTCACGTGCTGTTCTTTTATCAAGCGGATTAGTCTCATAACCTATATAATTTTCTGGAAATCTTGGGTTCTTAATAGAATAAGGATCTGCTTTAGTAAGAGGCGGACGAAATTGTTGCTGAGGCTTATCTAAAAAAGGACGCCCTACTAAAAAACCGGTCCAGACAAGGCGATTGCCTCGCCATTCATATTGCTTACACAAATCTTTGTGATTAAAGACAAAACCACTACGATCACAAACCCCAACAGCGTTTGGGTGGGTTTTATTAACTTTTACGTATTTACCTTTGTTGTTCATTATAATACCCCTCCTCTACTGTAATCTGGGGTTATCGTAATAGATGTACGCTCTGAGTCCTCAATTGTAACAGCAGAAAATACTGCTTCGTATCTTGGTTGTAAGTATGAAAGCCTATCTGGTGCAAATTTGATGGCAAGACGAGCACTTAAGCCCGCAACTAAGGCTTCATAAAAACGAGCTGGTATTTCGATAGTATTGTTATACATAGCAGCATCATCCATCATTCGTTGGTAAGTATATTGAAGACAATTATAAAATGTTGTTGGAGCAGGCCATAAGTAAAGTACCGGCTTTATTTGTCTATCTAGATAAAAAGTAGAAGGACGCCCGGTTAGCTTTTTATTAGGATAATCAATATACTCTTCTCTACTAATTAAGCTGATGGTCGTATCTAGCGTATTATTATTAAAAAATATTTCTCTAATATCTAAGACAGCTCCACCCATTTCTCTTATTCGGTAAGCAACTGAACTTCTAGGTACTGGGATATCCGCCCATTTTGTAATTCCTTCGGTGTAGCTTTGAAGGGGCAGTGTAAATAATAGTCTCCAACTGTTCGCATCATTAGGCGTATTAGTAACTTCAACGACCAGAGAATATTGTCGAGTTACGTTACTTTGAACACCAATAAAATTAACTGTTATATTATTATTTCCGTAACTATAACTAATATTTCCGTTAGCTGTAACTTGTGTACAAGCTGTCTCTGTATTGTTATCAAAAGCAGATGCTGCTACTCCTTCAGACGATGCAGGAGTTCCATTTAAAAGACGCGTAGAAGTACGAACATTAGCTTGGCGTATATCGCGTACATAATTAGGCAGTGTATATCCACTTTGATTAGGTATTAAAGCTAAATAATCAAGTGTCCTGGTCCATAAATTAACTCCCTTACTACTCCACTCAAGTAGCAAAAAATTGACACTTCTACGACCAGCGTCGAGTTGCTGAGCTACAATATCATTTCCAAGTATACCTATATTTTCATAAGCTTCACGAATAAGTAGCTCGAGCGCTATAGTTTGGAATTCATAAGTTCCTGAGGTTGAAAGTGGCATAGTTACCTACCTTTATGCTTAATTAAGATAAGCATAGTATACAATAAAAAAAAGAGTTTTTTAAAAATATATATAAAAAGTATAATATGTTATTGACAATATTATATTATATAATATTATATTATATTATATTATTAGAAAGGAAGTATATTAATATGACATTAAAAATAAAAATGGGAAAAAATATAATTAAAAAGGAAGATGTTTCTATCTTGAAGGGAAATGTTTTTACCCGTGAGGGAGGTGTTTTTACCTTGAAGGGAAATGTTTTTACCTTGAAGGGAAATGTTTTTACCCGTGAGGGAAATGTTTTTACCCGTGAGGGAAATGTTTCTACCCATGAGGGAAATATTTTTACCCGTAAGGGAAATGTTTTTACCTTGAAGGGAGATGTTTCTACCCATGAGGGAGATATTTATACTCATATTTCAAGTGTAAATGAAAATAACGCTAGGATAAACCATCTTGAAAAGCTTACACATAAATATGAAGAACGTATAGATACGCTAGAATCACAAGTAAAACTAATAATGTCCGACTTAAAAAAAAATAGAGAGAAAAAATAAAAATGCAAAACACAAAATTATTAACTTGCCAGCAAGCTGCTGATTTTTTGAATATAAAAGTAGATACATTATATCGTCGAAAAAAAAATAGGTTTAAGTCGATTCCTATTATACAAACAGGTCCTTATATAAGATTTAAATTAGATGATTTAGAGAAATATATTGAAGAGCATACAAAGGAAGAATTTAACGCTATAAAGCAAGTCAAAAAGCGTTTAGATATACCAGCTTTTATAAAAAACGAATTTTTAGGAAAGGAATATGATGAAGATTATTTGTTCATAGATCTAAAAGAAATACGTGATGCAAAATGGCATAATGAAAACGAGAGAAAAAATCTTGCAGATTGGCTTGATATCGAGCTTAAAACTTATCCAGATCTTGATACGCGTATTATTATTAATAAACATACAGGAGGTTTTACAAGCTACATAGAGGTAGCGACTGGACGTGATATCTTCGACCTCTTGGTTTTTTTAGAAGAACTAGGTTATGCAGAAGAAGATATCGAAAAAGAATCGTATAAAAATGAAAAAAAAGAAACTGCTGCAATGGGTATTCTTGGAGCGCTCGATTCCCTGCGTATGCATGGTGATCTTAAATATGAAAAAAATAAAGACGGATGGGAATAATTATGAATAGAAAATTAAATAAAGCTTTAAATCAATTACAAAAAGCAAAAGCTAAATATAGTTTACCCCATAAAGTAATTGCAAAAAATTTGTATACAACAGGAAATGCTTATAGAGACGTAAATAATTACCCGAAAGCTTTAAAATATTACGAAGCATCAATAAAAATGTTAAATAGTATTTACAATGGACATCCTCATTTACATACCGCAAAAAAACTAAACGAATTAGGAAATTTTTATTATCATAAATTAGAAAACTTTCAAGAGGCTTTAAAATATTTTAAAGAGGGGTTAAGAATGAGGCTTCAAATAGATACCACCCCAATTCAAGATTTGGTTAATAGCTTTAATAATATAGCAGTTTCTTATTACCAATTAAAAAACTATAAGGAAGCTATTTATTATGAAAAAAAATCATTAGAACTCAAAAAAACAATACCTGATATACAAACAGCTGATATAGCTAACAGCTTGTTAGCTATAGGATGTTCATACCAAAAACTAGAAAAGTATCAAGAAAGCTTGTCATATATAATAAAGGCGTTAAATCTTTTTCAAGAAATTGTAACTTCTTGGGAGACTAATGAAATATTTGTAGTATCTGAAGGGGATCCTACATATCAAATTGTTAATGCTCCCGAGGCGTTCATTCTAACTCTCTTATCTTTTATACTTACAAATTATATTGCATTAAACTGTCTAGAAGAAGGTGTAAAATTTTTCCATGATAAATATGAGTTAATGAATCAAAGCCTTTCGTCTCACTCTCCCCAAAATATGATGGAAAAAGAAGGTCTTGTGCTACTTACTGCTATGTATAAAACCGTTTTTCTCGAAGCGGTAGAACGATTTAAAACACAAAAAGAGCAGAAGCAGGGGCAGGAGAAACAACAAGAGACTTTTGCTAAGATACGAGAACAGCACAAAATCGCCGCAGAAAAAGTTTTGAAAAAACTAGAGGAAGAGCAAACTAAAGCAAAAGAAGCCCAACACGCTAAAGAACATAAAGGATGGTGCAATATCTTATACTTAAATAAGATAGAATATGATAATACGATACTAAACCATCCAGACATATTGAAATATGTATCTCAAGCAGTAGGCGGCGTATCAAATGCAATTGATGTAAGTAGCAGAATTGATGATGAAATACTTTTATCTGGTGATAGTGAATTTATCGATGCTGCAATATTAAGTTTGAATTAATTATTAAGGAGGAAAAAAATAAAAATGGAAGAAATACAATTAAAAAGAAAGATGTTTTTACCATTAGGGGGGGGATGGGGATGTTTCTTCTAATAAGGGAAATGTTTCTTCTAATAAGGGAGATATTTTCACCAATGAGGGGGATGTTTTTACCCGTAAGGGAGATGTTAGTACCCACTTCTCCAGCATAAATAAAAATACTGATGAGATAACGGAGCATAAACAACGTATAAAAACACTTGAAAAACAAGTAAAACTATTATTAGAGAAAGAAAAATAAAATGAAAAACACACATATCAAATTCTTTTGGGGAAGAATGTCTAAAAAATCGATAGATATAGCAAGGTATTACAATGCACATAAAGACTATAAAAAGGCTATAATATTCTATAATAAATTCTTAGATCTTAATAATAAACCTGGAAGAATATCCTTATCTCAAAAAATCTCAGTAGAAAACGAACTGGGAGACTGTTATTTTCATGTAAAATCTTACAAAGATGCTATAAGGTGTTTTCAAGAAGGATTATCTACGATTAATAATTACGAAACAAAAACAAAAAACACTATAAAATGGCAAGCTCATTTCTTTGATAGAATAGGATATTGTTTTTTTTATATTAATGATTATAAAAATGCTATATTGAATACTCGTTTTAGCCTAGATATAAATAAAACTATAGAAAATAATAGTCAAAAGATTGCCGATAATTTATATAATTTAGGTTCAATTCATTGTTGGAAAAATAATTTTTTGGAAGCAAAATTGTTTCTTCAAAAAGGTTTACAGGAACAAAATAAAGTTTTGAGCAAGGGGTGTTGCGATTCAAGTTTATTACAAAAATTTACTAAAGCGCTAATTAAAGTAGAGACAAAAATAACAGAACATTCAGACCCTTTATTGACTTTTCAAAATAATCTATCCGACAGTGACGAGATATTAATTACAGGTGATCACGAACATTCAGAAACTGAAGCATTGTTAGGGTAAGAAGTAAAAAAATAATTAATAAATGGCAAAAACTGTTAAAATTAAAATCTCGGAGAGTAGCGCAGCCTGGTAGCGCACCTGGTTTGGGACCAGGGGGACGCAGGTTCAAATCCTGTCTCTCCGACCAGTTATTTTTGTTCATTTTTCGTAGAGTTTTAGCAAGACGAGCACGTGCAGCAGTTTTTGGATTATCTGATTTTGCGGCTTTGTTGAGTTTTTTTAAAGGGATAGTCTCACCCTCTTTAGCTCCAAGAGACCTACGGAGTGCTCCAGGCTTTTTAATAGCTCCTTGTATCCAATTCCTTTTTTTTGATGCATATTATAATCCTATAAAAGTCATTCTATAAGGTTCGGTGTAAGTCTGAGGAAAATCAAATCTAAAATTAATAAGTAAACCAGCAACGGGTACATTATTCCCATATAACTCATAAATAGGTGTGTCCCCTGTAGTTGTGCCTTCATGCAGTTGCATATTATCTAACAACCTTAAATGGTTTTCTCTATGACCACCACCTTCTCTTAATTGAGATTCAAAGGTCTCAGAGATTTTTCTAATATCACGTAAGCTATCAAAGACGCGCATTTGTTGCACATTATCAGCGGGCTCATCATTATTTCCACTTATTCGAAGACTGTAACTACGTATTTTATTCTCCATTATAGGAATAAAATTAAAGTATCCTCTACTCCCCAAACCCACGCGAACAATAGGCTCTGTTATAGTTTTATTTGCAGTAATAGAAGTTATAACATCAAATGGTTGTGAAAACTGGTCTTGTCTTGTTGTACCTACTGGATCAAATGGACCGCTAATTTTTATGCTAAGTGGTACATTATTTTGGATTCCTTCTACTGTAAATACTAAATCAGCTCCATCTTCTGAATTATTTTCGGTTAAAGAAACAAAGGGTTGGCGAGCATATCCACGAGAAACAAGATCAATACGATTATCTTTTTTAAGAACTCCATTTAAAGACAATGGAACTCCGGCAACAATGCTTTGAGGACGGCAAATTTCTTGGTTATTTCCAGGAAAGACAGTTTTTTGAATAATAATTGTCATTTTTTTACTCCTGAACAAAATCTAGATGAATAAGAACCAGCTGTCCTTGATCGGTTGGTATTTGCAAGTTAGTTAAGTAAACTAGATGACTTCTTAACGGTCTTTCGTTAAATCTAAGAGTAAGTTCAAAACCACGCGTTGGATTAACAAGAAATTCACTATTTAACCAAGAAGCATTAGGCTCCGTCTCCTGATCAATAATAGAAATATTTTGCGTAGCAACCTGAGCTCTTTCTAACCCAAGACTACTTGCATTAGCAGAAGAAATTTGACTTAAAAATGTTTGTTGCGTCTTTGTTACATCTAAAAAACTGTTATAAATTTGTAAATCATCAAGAGCTATAGGATGATTAGGCATCTCAAATATTCGAATATTATAGTTAAATACTTTCTTTTTTAAATTAGGGAAAATAGGTGCAAAAAAAGCTTTATCACCACTTCCTACAGCAAGAGTAACATTATCTAACGGCCAATTCCCAAATAATAAATTAGCTGTTATCTTAGTTACTTTATCGTAAGTTTGAACAGAATATATAGTTATACCAGAAGAAGGTAATGTAATAGTTTCAGTTATTGCTACATTGTTTTGAAACCCCTCTACAGTAACAGACACATTTGAAGGGGTACCGATATTAAGAGTAAAAGACAGAGATCTGCTGTAGTTTTTTACAAGAAAATTAATTTCCTTCTTTGTATTAGTACTATCTTTTCCAAGTTGAATAATTCTTGTTGCTAAAACACCATCTAATTCTACTTCCTGACTATTAGGAGAAGGCATACCGGCAAACTCAAAAGGCTTTGCAGTAGCAATACCATCGATATCTATTTCTGGAATAATTATACTTTTTTGTAGCATACTACTCCCCGGTTTGTAAGAATACTAACCTTATAAATGTACTATCTTGGATATTTCTAAAATGAACTAAGTAATTAAAAATAGGACGTTCAGAGAATCTTAATGTGAGTATTTTTGTAGCGTCAGTCCCAGTTGGTAATAGCGTACCATCTATTCCAGTTCCTCTTGTTAATAACTGTAATTCATCTGACGAATTATCATCACTAAACTGTTCTAAGAAAGTTTGCCCGTTATTTTCTCTATCTAAGAAACTTGAAAATATAGTTACGTTATCATTAGCAATAGGGGTAGCATTTCCTATATCAATATCATTATTTGAAAATATTCTAAAGCTTGCATTAAGAGGAAAGATATTAAGATCAGGCTTTAATAATGGGAAAGCTCCATTTGTTCCAGTTCTAATAGAAGCATTAGTAATTGCTCCTGATGGAATAACGGAATTAATTTGATCGAATATTTGCGTTGAAGCTACAGTATTTGTCCCAGTCGTAAAAGCTAAAAATTCAACAATATCTCGTCCGTTTTGCCTTCCCGATACCATGATATTAGTAGCAGCTGTTACTGTTGCTGTAACTCTAATAGATCTTGAATAACCTTTACTTGCAAAGTCTACAACTGTACTTGTTATATTGCCTAGGAATCCATTAAAGGTAAATTTTTCGTTTGCACTTAAGTTCTGAGAAGAGGCTATATCATTTTCTTTACTAGTTGGGAAGTAAAATTGAAAATCACGCATATGATAGCTTAACCTCTTCTCATTCTTGTAAACACAGGTTAGTAAAACAAAAATTAAATAAAAACAACACTAACCAGATCTACAATATGTGTTTTTATTCTCCTTTACAAGCATTAAGCGCTTTCTACACCAGGAGAACCAAAAATTCCTCTCGGATTAGACACACCGAAAGAATATCTTTCTGTTGCCTTTGCTGACAAGTTATCAGTTGGAAAGTCAACATACACATCAGTTTCAAGCTTTCTTCTTTCAAAGTGCTTTAGCCCATCAACCGCATCAGTTGTTATAAACCAAGCTGTCGGAGAAGTTAGATACTGATTCACAGTATAACCCTCTGGTATATAGTCATCGTGATATACTGCGTTTATATCATTATTAGCAGTAGCAACTCTAAATTGACTCTTTAAAAGTCTTGAAGCAGTAAACTGTAACTCTCTCGGAACTACAATCATTTTAGCCATAGTTTGAGTAAGTAATCCTGCTTGACTAACAAATCTTTGAATTTGGATAATTGCTTGCTCGATTGCAGCTTCACTAAAGTCTACAGTAGCACCACCAGCTTCAAATGTGTTTGAGTAAGTACCAACATCTGTTGGATGACTTACAGAGCATAAAGCTTGACCATCACCAATTGGATGATTTACATCAAAAGCATTATTCAAAATATTAGCAGCAAGAATATTCTTTGTAGTACTCATTGAGTTCTTCAAAGACTTAGCTTGTTGCGGAAACTGAGTCTTATACAAGTTATCTTCAATCGCTTCCTTAGTAATTACAAAAGAAATACCAACTGTTTTATGAATATAGTTAGTTATAATTCTTTCGCCCATAGTATCAGTTGCAACAGGTTGCCCTTGTGGTTTTTCTTGAGCAAGACCTAAGAAACTCATTTCTACGTCAATTTCTTGTTGTTTGTCGGATTTGTAAGTTGTAAACAACTTTCTCCATTGATCGTTATATACATCATAATTTCCGAAAACCGCGTTTAGCCCCGGGCGTAATTCTGAGGCAATATCACCAGTAGTAATCATATTATTTTCCTTTCATTCTATTTTTAATTATGCGGGCGTAGTACCAACGGTACCCGCTTTTGCAAAGTGGTTATTTATTAACACTCTTACATTTAGGAATGGTCTAACAAAACCATTGCTATCTGTAGGCTCATTTTCTGAGTTTAGAGTAAAGCCGATTGCTTTTAATGGCATTCTTCTAGCAACATCATTAGCAACTACATTAGCTACAGTAGTAGCAGTAGTATAAGCACCTCTGTTAGCTGTAGCGTTTACTGCACCCATAGCAACTGCTTGTCCTACATCTAAGTAGACTCTTGAGATACCAGTTCTAACATCACCAGTTACAGGATTCCTCTGAACACCCGGATAATTAGTATCAGCTGCAAAAGTAGCTCCACTTAACCCAAACATAAAGTTTTGTCCAAAATAAGCATTTGTTGATGGTTTTCTATTTGTGTCGCTAGTGTAATCACCCGCAAAAATAGCATCCTTAATGGCAGTAGTAGAAGTAGAAACCTGAACATCAAAAACAGTCATTGGGTCATCGTAAATAAATACTTTTACTTGAGACCCTGGCATAATCGCAGTTCCACCTCTCCAATAGTTATCTGTAATAAAACGACCATCTGGAAGTGTGTATTCACAAAAAGCAAAAACACCTACAACAGAAGGAGTATTTGTAATTGTTGGAATTTTTGAATTAGCAAGTGTAGTGTCAATTGTATATCTTTCTACTAAAGGACGAATAGAACGAGTATTAGCAGTACGCATTGTACTTGATGCCATTACAGGATCGCCTTGAAAAATAGAAGTTGCTTCGGTAGTTGCTCCATCAACTGAAGCGTATATATTATATTCTGTAGATTTTTCGGTCCATGAGCCTCCTAACTGTGAAGAAGAAGGGCGAAGACCACTAGGAAAATTTGTTCCGTAAGCCATATATGTAAAATCGTATTTTGTTAAAAAAAAATGAATTTGGAATCTTTTTCTAAGAGTAGATAATTCTCAAAAATTCTTTTTTAACAAAGGCTAAAAGAATAAGCCAAAAATACGATTTTTAGTTTCGTAAAAACTAGGAATAAAAAGGCGTAAGGTAAGATGAGAAAAACTTACGCCTTAAAATAGAACAAATTATTTTTATTCTCTTTTACAAAGTTAATTAAAAAAAAGCTCCGCGTCAACCTTTTTTTTAAGTTCTAGTATTAAAAATCACCACAGTAATAGGCTCGTCTGCACGCGGAGTTAATTCACCAGCACTAGTAGTTACTGCAATCGTAACGCTGGTAGTTGTGCGAGAAGTTGGAAAAGCGTGCTGTACGACAAAGGGAGAATTGTTTGATGCTCTTCTACTTCCAGCGGTTGCAATAACACCATATTCTGCATCATTAGCAGCAGTAGAAAAAGTAATAGTATATATTCCCGGACTTGTTCCATCTTCTGTGATAGAGGTGACATTAAAAGAATCTTCTATTGTAGGAGCTCCACTAATCTCGGAATCTTTAAATACAACCCATGCAATTGGGATGGATGCACCAAGCCCACCGGAAGAAACATTCCCCTGCGGAGTAATTATTATCCCGTTAAGAATAATATTAGCACCTGTTGTTGTAATTGTTAATGGTGCCGCTGTAGCATTTCCCAAAGTACTCCCATTAAATTGGAAGTTACCTAAAGTCATCGCATTAACAGACGAACTAAGTGCTACCTGCGGATTACCACTAAGCCCATCTGCGTTAGTAAGCACTATACCATTGCCGCTGGTAAGTTCTCTCAAAGTCCAGCTATCAGAGCCTGTATGAGTTAAGTATCCATTATCTCCGGTAGTCTCTGTATCATTAATTCCTTGAAGCGTATTAGAAACCGTAAGAGCTAAAGACGTATTAGGACCAGTACCATTTGTAGTAACTAAATTAACACTATCTGCATCATTAGTATTAGAGCTAATTGAAGTAATAGGATTATTCCCTGCCTGTGATAAGGTGATTACTTGCCACTGCCCCGCAGTATTTGCGGTGTTTGTTAAATATAAGATATAGCTGCTATTAGCATTTATAGTAACAAGAGAAGTCCCTGCATTATCATTAATAGAAAAAGAAAAAGAAGTGGACTTATTATTAATTAAATAATTCTGACCTGGACTTGTATTAGTAGCATCTGGAAGAGTAACTACTAAATTCGCTACTGCTGGCGTAATATCCATAATATCTGTGATAATTGTTCCGCCTGGTACTGGAAACAACGGGAACATCAATTGGGTATTACTATTAAGACTGATCGCACTATATGATGCAGAAGAAGGAATAAAAGCCATTTTATACTCCCCTTATCCCAGTTGCACCTAGATCGTTTCGAACACCTTTTAATGATTTTACTTTATTATCATTTAATGTTCTAAAACGTTCTTTTGCACCCATCCCGAGTTCTGCCTTTCTTCTCATAAGTAAGACGTCTTTGTGCATAACAACTTGCTGAGCAAGTGGATTACGCCCAAGCGGGTCACTAGTTTGACTCTTTAGTTCAGTAGGCGATACATGTTCCCAACCTTGCTTAGTCATTTCTTCCACTCTATAAGTAGGCTCACCATTGCAAGCATATTGCACCCAGCGGTAATGATAACCTTCTTTTTTTAATTCCGATGGAAGCGTTAGAGGGTTAACATAATCCATGTCATAGGTTGTGCGTGCTTCGTTCGTACGAGACTCTAATATTCTTTTACTTGTCATTCTTTTTCTCCAATTCCTTTATTTTATACTTTCTCCAAACTTCTGGATCAACACCCGCATTATGTGCCATAGTAACCTCATTTTGAGTGAGCCTTACCTCCTTAGGTTTTACTTTGTTTATAGAAGGAGTGCCGCTTCTTACGGCCCCAACTGGAGAGCCTTTTGAAGAGCCTCTAGAATTTTTATTAAAATATTTATTTACTTTATCAAAATGGCTTTCAACTTTATCAAAATATTCCGCGCTTAAAAAATCATTATGACGATTACTTGCCGCTATATCCCCATCAAGCTTTTCAATAAAATTAGCCATTTCATTTGCTACTTGTGGATTATAACGACGCGACTCAGTATTTACTTCCGGGTGCTCAATAAGCCATTGATGCATAATTTGAGAAGTAAGATCTGGCGCATATTCTGGCTGCATCTGTTCTTGTAGAGCGTTTTGTTCGTAATATTGTTGATTAGTTTGCGCTTGTCTTTCTTCTGCTTCTGCCCATTTTTCTAGTTCATTAACAGCAGAAGTTGCCTTAGAAAAAACAATATCGGCTTCCAAAAGAGCATCAATATCTCCTTCTTCTATAGCGGCTTTCTTCGCTGCTTTTGCTCTTTCTAGTTCGCTATAAGCGTTTTTCCCATAATTGTAAGTGCTCGAATGAATAGAATCGTTTAAAAGATCATGCGTATTTGCAAGTTTCTGCTTTAATTCTTCGTTTTCTAAAGCTAGTTTTTCTTTTTCAGCAACCGCTTGAAAATAACGACGCTTTTCTTTTGTAGTACGTTTTTTTTCTGGCTTTTCTACAGGCTTTTCTTCTGCAATAAATTCTTGCTCTATATTATCATCAGAATTATTAACATCATCACCAGAAACATTATCACGAATATTGTTATTTTCTTTTTTTTCTAATTTTTCGATATTACCAAACGCCTCAGTAAAAGCATCTGCTTTTTCTTCGTAAGTTGCTTCCGTTCCTGTATTTTTTTGTTCTTCTATCACTTATTCCCTTTTTTATGAATTCAAATTAAAAGTAATCAAATTTGGATTATCAACTACTGCATCGATCATATCTTCCTTAAGTAAGAAGAGATATTTATCGTTATAGTAAAAACCATAACCAGCATTACGCGGAAATAATACAAAATCTCCTATTTCGCACCAAGGGCCAGTGTCTTTGTATCGATCGTCCATATAGACGCCCTTTCCTACCTTAATTACAAGACCAACACAAGAAAGAAAGAGTTTTTCTCTTTTTTCTCTATCTGCATATGGGTTAAGGATTAAAGATTTTTTTTCTGGAGTTTCATAAACCTCTACAATTACATTCCAACCATTAGCCTGTAGTCCGGTATATTTAGTAAGATGTTTCTCTAGATCAAAAAACTTAACATCTATTATTTCGCAATCTGTTTCAGCAGTTAAAGTTGCTTTTACCATAAAATTATTTCTCAACTATTATTTCTCAATTCTAGCTGTTATTTCTTTGTAAATCTGAATAGATCTATTAACCCCTTCTAATTTACCTAATGTTTTTTTATATAATAGTAGATCATCAAAATTACTAGTTAATATAAAATTTTCAAGACCACTTTTTTCTTCGCGCAGGCGACGTAACCATTCTTCTACAAGCATATAAATTTACATTCCGCCATTATGAGCTCTGTCTTTTAGACCGCCCATTTTCATAAGAGAAGAAGCAGTGTAAGACGTTTTATTAACACACCCCCCGCTTTTCATTTTTTTGACAGAGCCGCCCATAGCCATTTTTACGTGACCACCCATAGCTTTTGCCATTTTATTTGCTTTTTTGCGCATACTGTCGCATCCTTTATGTCCAGATCTCATATTTATACCTTTCTTGTTAAATTTGCTTTTTCTAGCTCGGTGTCAGCACGAAGCTCAGCTATATCCTCTTCAGATTCAATCTTAGCTTTTTGTTTCTCGAAGTCAAGCTGAGACTTAAATACATCAGTCTTAGCTTTAAGCTGTGCTATTCTTTCTTTTGTTGCCGTATCCTCTTGTTTTTGCGCAATATCAGCCATTACAACAGCGTTAGGGTCAATTGGGCCTCCTTCAGCTCCCTCTTGTTGTTCAAGTGCTGCATTTGCAGCCATTGCAGCATCAAGAGCAATACGATTCTGAATGTTCGGATCCTGTAATTGCTCAAGTGGTGGCATCTCGTACCCAAGCATAGTCTGCATATTTATCAAATATTCATAAGCTGTATGTTCTGCAATATGAGCAGCTATCGCAGGCCCTACATCCGGATTACTTTCTGCAAACATACCATGTAATAATTTGTGAGCAGCATGATCTTGCCAAATAGCAGCACGAAGCGGCATATTCTGCAGCGAATTCATATTCTCAGTAATAGGATCAAGTGACATAACTTCTTCAGAACCAGCTGCTGGTAGTAATATCCGCGCTATCTCATCTTCTTCTAAGCCTTGCGCATTATAATTAAATCTTAACACTTCTGGCATGTTATGAAGTTCAGGAAATTGTGCAGCTGTTGAAAATACAGCTTGAGCACGTACAAGTTTATGAGTTGTAGAATTAACCGCTGGATTGGAAATAGGAATAATTTTCAATTCATCAATAAAATCGTTACTTGCAATACCTGTTGCTGCTCCATTATACGTAAATTGTTCGTATTCCAAATTACCTTTAAAAAAACTATATAGTAACTGCAGTTCATAACTAAAAGATTGATGAATACAACGTAAGATCGCTGACTGGATTCTATTATTTGCCTCCATCATAGCAAGAGTAGTACCTGTTGATATATCTTCCTTAGATTCCATCATTCCAAGCTCTGAAGTTGACGCTAGTTCTTTTGTCTGTTCAATTACCTCTATCCTAAGTTGGCGTAGTGCCTCAGAAGGCCCATTAAACGGCAATGGATGAAAAGCGTCGCGCAATGGTTGACCGCCCGTATCTATCTCCCTAATCTCACCGACACCGATAACAGCATCATTATCATCTTGTTTAAAACCTTTCGCTCTAACAGCTGCAGGTAAATTTTGGAAAGACCCAGAATCTAGTAACTGACGAATAAGTTTTGTAAGTGTGATTGAATTCGTCCCAATTAAATGAGCAAGCCCTAATCCGTATATACCAAAACCCGGTAAGTAATTATATTGAACAAAATAATTAATTCTTTTAAAAGCAGCATCTCCGTTTTCCCAATTAGACCTAATTGCTAATATTTTTTCTGTTTCTTTGTCAAGAGTAATAACATAAGGGAGTGGAAAATTAACTTCGGGAGTATAGCTACTATCTAAGAAGTCTTCTACCGATAAATAAGTATGAACTTCGTATATAGTAAACTGCGATTGTTTTGTAGACCTCTCTGAATTAAATTCATCTGTACTTCGATCATTATCTTTATCTCCGGTAGCTTCTGCAGATTTTAAATACGGGAGTTCTATATCGAGATAATTACCATTCTGTTGTTTTAGTAAAATCTCTCTTTTTGTCAGGCGTAGGACGTGAGTAATGCGAGTTGAGTCCATAACACTCGAACAATCCCCATCTACAATAAAATCCTTAGGTTGAATAAATCTACTAATTGGGGCGTTTGTTATATCATCAAAATAAACTTTTTTAAAGCAACTGCCATATAATCCTAAATAAAGCAGACATCTATCAAAATCAGAATAATACCCCTGATCTCGCACAGTTAAAAAATAATTCATCCAATCGGAAATCAATTGTCCCTTTTGTCTTAAAACTTCCATTTCTTGTCCTTTTATCTTAAAGCCAACAGGACCGCCTGCAGGAAGCAATTCAGCACGTACGACAGAGAAAAAACGTATAAGCGCAGTAGTTAAGGTAGTATCATAAGTAAGAGTCGCCCCTTGAAACGCATCTTTTTCCATGTCTTCAAGAGAAAAACCTAAATAGTTTTTAACTCTGTCAACGGAATCCATCCAATCCTGACGCGCCTTCTTATCTTCATCGATAAGCTCTAATAAAAAAGATGCAATTTTATTGTTAACAGACTCTGGTAGTCTTGCTGCTAAATTCTCATAAAAATCAGTTTGAAATTCTGTATCATCTACTGCCTGATTTTCTTCGGAAATAGTATTATTAAGTAGTTCAGTCATAAATTATTTATACACCAACCTCTTTATATTATCAAGATTTGGCTTTACTTTTAAACAATATGTAATCACTAAAGAAGCTCGTCCTTTTGATCCACCCCCCTTGAAAAGCATGTTATGTTGATCAACATAACATTTATCTAAAAGTTCTATTTGCGCATCAGTAGCCTCTTCAGACATCCATTTAGATACCTTCTGAGCACTCTCGGAATTTTCATGTACATTCATAAAATCATTACTACGGCTAAGTGCACACAATTTTGCCCCTTTGTAAAGAACCTGCGTATCAAATAAGAAGGAATCACTTTTGCTTCCTCCTATTGCAGCCCATTTGTCTGTATCATAAGAAAAAACAAAACACCACGCCCGAAACCCTGCCGTTATCATAGAAGGTTCAGAAAGTCCGGTTATTTCATCCGGTAGTAGAGTTTCCCATAAAAAATTACATTCTTTTAAAATATTAATTTCTTTCATATGAAAACTTTCTATCTTCTCCTTTGTTTGTTTTACAACAAACTCCTTTCTTTTCTCTTTGTTTTCTCGCTGGTCCGTCTTGCAAAAAAGACATGTACTTATATGAACTGGAACTCTTTCAGTGCATTCCTTTGAATTACAGTTCACATATTGGATAAAATTATCGCAATGAGGGCATACTTCAACAGGATATAAAACTTGTTTTGAGCAATGAGGGCACTCAAAGTCTTTTTGTCTTTCCGCGCATAATGGACATTTCGTTACAGTCGCTGGAATTCTATTCTTGCATTTTATGCATATTATAGACTGCATGGTTTTTTTTGAACGCAATTCAGTGTTCGTATCCAAATCCCCATGACTCTTAAGAGATATCCCAAAATCTAATACAATACAGTCTGTTTTTTCTTTCTCTTCTGGATATACAAGAGGGTCAATAGGTCTAAGGCCCCTACCTATCATTTGTATCATGGTAGATTTATAAGAGCTACAGCGTAGTAATACTACACATGAGATTGGCGGATAATCCCAACCCTCAGTTAAGATTGCAACATTAACTAATACCTGAATATTACCGTTTTGTAGATCTCGAAAAATTCGCTCTCTTTGTAAATCCTTCATATCTCCTGTTAGAACAGCAGAATTATACCCCTTAGCTTGGAAAGCGTCATTCACCACTGCCGCATGCTTTATATCAGAACAGAATATTACTGTTTTTCTTTCTTCTGCATATCTTTTCCACTCTTCTACTACCCTATAATTCAAGGGTTCCGTATTCAGAATTAATGCTGTCTCAGCGTTAATAAAGTCCTGCCCTCTATTCTCAGTCTTTGCTCGGGCTTGTAATTCTTGTAATTGTTTTTCAACAGAATCAAAAGCTAACCTATAGCAAATTGGGGGTACTAAATGACCGCTTTTTATTAACTCCCCTAAGCTAATTTCATCAGCACAACTCAAAAACTTAAATCCTAAATCTTTGTTATCCCCGCGTTTTGGTGTTGCAGTAACTCCAAATATTTTTACATCTCTGTTTAGTGCCGCACTTTGTTTTAACACTGTTGTGTAAGTTGTTGTCGCAATGTGGTGAGCTTCATCTATTACTATTAAGTCAAACTTAGGCATGTTTTCTAATGCAGCAGGGCGGCTTATTGATTGTATCATGCCAAATACTACACGACCGCTCCAGTCTTTTGCGCTGCCATTAAAAAGGGAAGTGCTTATATTTGGGGCTACTACTTTAAATTTATCTTGGTTTTGATGAGTTATTTCCTTTCTATGAGCGATAACTAATGTTTTATAGCCTGGAGTCTCTTCTGTTAATTGTTTTATTACCGCAGAGAAGCATATAGTCTTACCTGCTCCTGTAAAAGCTACTGATAAAGTATTGTTATGCTCCTTTAAAGCTTTAATGCTCTTTTCTACAAACTCTTCTTGTCTTGACCTTAGTAGCACTCACCACCCCTGCCTTCTATTTATTCAATTTTTGACAACTATACTATCCAAATATTAATAACTATCCTAATATTAATAAATTTCAACCTTGCGCTTATTCTCTAAGTTTTCCCTACGAGGGTCTGTAGGGTGCGTTATTAAGTTCACTTTTCTCAGTTGTAGTAACGCTTGGGTCATAGTATCGACCAAGTCCCTACTTTCTGCATTAGGGAACAGTGCGCAATTTTCCAAGAACTCTTCAGCAAAGGAATATAACCTGTTGTAATTCGGTGATTTTGCTGAAACCCACACACGTCCGCCGTGAATAAGATGCGTAATTAGGCGAACACGCGACATCTTATCGCCGTATTTCTCCGGTTGAAAAGGACGCGCTGCAATTCCTCCTCTATTTAAGTCCTGTATCAATGAGTCTCCCGATACTTTACCCTCAACAAGTAGTATATCTACTTTACGGCCGCGAAGTGCAGGATTGCGAAACTCTTCCGTATCCCTGTAATCAAAGAATAGACGCTGTGCTCTTTCTCTTAGTTCCGGATATTCGACTCTTCCGCGCCACATAGACAGCAAGAGTATATGTTCAATATAATTCTCATCGTAAAATATACCCCACGTAGTACACGCAGAATATGCGTTCATCTCACCAGCGCGCAAGGCGGTGTCCCAACTCTGCAAGACAAGTTGAATTTCAGGTAAATGCGGTTCTTTCCACCATTTGAACCATCCTTTTTTAATAATCTCCCCTTCCAAAGGCGATGGTCTTTGTTGAAACTGACCAGCGTAACCGTATGCTCCTAATTGATTCTTCAGCTGTTCCACTTCTTTTTGCGAAAAACGATCAGGAGTAAGAAGTTCATTCTCTTCTTCTCGCGGGTCTTTCCAAACGCCCCCCAATTCTTCTATGTATATTGTTTTACAATGGCTCGATTCCTCATACTCCATCGGCAAAATCAATTTGACCCAGTCGTCATTTTCATCATTTTCAATAATATGACCACTAACATCCTGTTGGTGCACACGCTGTTGTACTATTATCTTAACATCTTCCTTGGGGTTATTTAAACGCGTAGACCACACTTGGTCCCACCAACTATTGGTCGCCTTTCTTTTTAAATCGCTTTTCCCGTCTTTGACATTGTTCGGGTCATCTGCTATTAAGAAATTTGCCCCTTTACCAGTAGAAGAAGAACCTACTGATGTTGCAATACGGTAACCTTTCTGATCATTCTCAAAAAAACTCTTAGTACGCTGATCGGAACTTAACCCGTATCTATGTCCCCATAAAGATTGATACCAATCTGATTCAATTAAGCGTCTACATTTTAGGGAATGTTCTAAGGAAAGGCTTTGAGCGTATGACGAATACATGAATTTTTGTGTAGGATCTTTTGTCCACACCCATGCAGGAAAAGCAACAGAAATTATACTTGTTTTTGAAGAGCGAGGTGGTATATTAATCAGTAATCTTTTTATGTTTCGTTTGTAGGCTTCTTCAAGATGTAAACATATAGACTGAATGTGCCAACCCTCGCTGAATCTGGTGTCCCCTTCAATTGAAGACCATGCTTTTTTGAGAAATTCATACAAGGATTGTTCCAGTTTTTTACGCTGTATTTTTTTTACTAAACTTACCATATATCCCAAATTAGTAATATTCTTACTAAACTTACCATATATTCCGAATTAGTAAAATTTTTATGGAATCTATTCCAAATTAGTCAAATTTTTTTATGGAATCTATTCTCCGCAAATAAACTTATAGATATTATCAGTTATATCAAAATCTATATTCCTCCATTCAAAAGCACCCGATGATATCTTAATCAGCATTTGCCGGATAGTTAGCTCGACGCAAATAAGTAAAATATCAATGTCTCTCTTACTTACCTTGTCATCACTTTTTACGTAATTAAAAATATCTTGCGCAGTTTTTTGAATATCATCAGTTTCAGCTAAGATAGCGAGCCGATAACATTCTTCTCTTAAATCATTTATTTCATTACTCATTATTTTTTATCTTCCTTTTTTTAAAATGGTATATCATCATCAACTAATTGCGGCGAAGATACAGGATTAACGCCCTGTTTTTCCCCGAGTAAAACAACATTTGAGTTAAATGGACCTAATACTATTTGAGTAATATATTTTTTTACTCCTTGGTCATCTACCCATTCATTAGTTTCAATTTTTCCTTCTACTAAGAGATACGAGCCTTTTTCTACATATTTTAATAAAATCGCATTAATATTTTTATTAAAGCTTATAACCTTATGCCAAGTAGTTTTGTTTACGCGCTCATCTCTTTGTTTATCATAATATCCTTCGTGTGTAGCAAGGGAGAATTTGACTGTATCGTAGTTATTCTCGCTTACAACTGGCTTGTTCCCTGTATAACCAATTAATAATACTTTATTCAATCCACTACTCATTTTTTTGTCTTCTATTATTATTTACTTACTTTTTTTACTGATTTTTGTATTTTTCTTATTCTTTTTTCGTTACGAGCCTTCATAACCTCAGATATAATTTGCTCTTGTTTTTCCTTCAAATCAGCTAAATGTTCCATCAGAGCATTCTCGCATTCAATTATTTCTTCATTCAAGTCTTTCTCTTCTTCATTTTTTTGCTCCTGCATTTCGCTGGTAACCACTGGGTTTTCAATCTCAACCGACTTTTTCTTTTGCGCTATTACCATTACTCGCTCAGCTTGTTCTAAAGATAGACTATATTTTTCCGGGTTGTTATCACTTAAACCTTCAAGCGCAATAGCCGCTACTTCTTTCGCTGTATTTGTGCCTTTTAAAGGCATATGCGGTCTAAAGCGGCAAGCATATACTCTAGCATATAAAGCTGGTACAGTTTCTGGGTGCTTTCTGAAATAATCATCCCAATAGCTTTGCGCTAAGGTTTGCGCTTTAAAAAAAGCATTATCAAGTTCAGGATAAGTTTGTCTCCATCTTCTAAACCTTTCAGTATCAATATTTGCTTCCTTACAAAAATTAGCTATAGTTTTTCCCTCTTTAAATACCTCAAATAACAAGGGGATATGCACAGCTGGCACGTACCCGTCTCGCATACTATCAGGCATGTAGCGACTTATTTTTTTGTATTCTTTTATCTTGTTGTCGATCTCCGCTGCTGTTTCTTTTGAAATCTCTTGCTTAAATTCTTCAAGTTCAGCTAGTTTTCGATAATCAATCTGTCCTATTTTGTATATACTACCGAACAACGTATCTTTCTTTGCCCAAGTGCGAACGAATGTGCTTTCTACTTTTATGATTCCACAAAAAGCTTTACAGCAAATAGGACGCAAATCTTCATCTAAAAAAATTCTTCTTAATAACTCGGAGTGATAAATAGGGAAAAATTTTCTATTCATATAATTATATCAAATATTCAAAGCTTTCTTTTGTTTGTTGCATTCTAACAATTTTCTGTTGTTTTTTAAAGTTTAAATATGCTTCTTTTTTTAATTTTTCTTCGTCGAAAGAAGAGACTCCTTTTAGGGATTCTACATTTAAAATAGATTTTTTGTCTTTTAAACGCAATCTCCTTAATTCATCTTCGTGTTCTTCTATTAGTACCCTTATTTTTTGTGCAATTACTTCAAAAAGCATTCTATATTCATCAGAGAGGAGCAATTCTTTAATTTTTTGTATATACATTTTGTTTCGTCTTTTTTGACGCGATCTCCCCACTCGAATAGGAGGATATTTAACAACAAAAGCTTCGTCTACCTTTTGCTCATACTTAAAAAACAATAAAAAGACTAAAGTTAAAAAATGAGGATAAACTGAGGGATGCATTAAACCTTCTTTTATTTTACCAAGACCAAAAAAACAATCGAAGCTTTTTTTACATCCATTCACGGTTAGGCAAGAAAAAGTAGGCTTTTGTAATACTTTTTTATATGTTGTTTTTTTACAATAAACACAAGAAGGATTAGAATTTTTCCATCTTACGTAAGTGTAAAATTTTTTAAACTCATAATAACTCGGCCATTCTTTTTCTATTACTGTAAAGATTGTTTTTACATCCATATACTATATTTCTCTAAAAAAACTTAACAACGACCTATACCACAGCCACCACCCAATCCGTTATTATATAATATAACATTAAAAGTCAAGTAATATGTCGGCTATTTTTCCTTCTCTGTTTTTAGCAATAGAACACTTTTTATTCTCTGTTCCGTCTTTTTCTTTTTGCTTATACAAAAGTAGTACCTTATTTGAATCTTGTTCAATAGAGCCGGAATCACGTAGGTCAAATAATTGCGGTGTTTGATCTTTTCTTTTATATAAGTCCCTTGAAAGCTGTGAAGATAGTATAATTAATATATCCAAATCATTAGCCATCTTTTTAAAAGTTTTGGCTAGGTTATATCTTTTTGATCCTGGAGGGCAAGACTTGCTTCCAAATTTTTTGCCCGTACAAGGTTTATCTTTTCTCATTCCTTTAACCGCTTTTTGAATCCACTTACCATCTTTAGCTTCAACTCTTCCACCACCTCTAAGAGCTACTCCCATTCCTCTGCCACCTTTAACTACACCACCACCTCTATAAATACTTTTTCTTGTAGTCATAGGATTAGCTGATCGTGAATCAAAATATTCTGGCATTATCTATTTATCTTTCCAGATTTTTTAGCTTTAGAACCAAATTTTCCATAAGACTCATCTCTGCTAGCTTTTAACTGTGCAGGAGTTCTTTTCTTTCTGATTCTCATAGCGATAGATTCATCTTTTCTATCTTTGTAACCTTGTTTTTTCTTTTTTGTAGATCCGCCTTTTCCATATGGAAATCTGACATTTGATCTTACTCCGTTTTGTCTCATATTTTTCTCCTAATTAAGTTTATTATAACTTATCTTAATAGACAAGTCTATTTTTTTCCAGCTCCATTCCTGAAGATCTGAGTTCCCTTTATACCAAAAACGCTCGCCACGACAAGGATCCATAAATTTGTAAACCAGGTCGGGAGTGACTGGAAATGCTCGAAAAAAATTTTTATTTTGTCCATCGCGGCCGGATCCTCCGACCATACCCCATATGCGAGCACCAAAATTGGGAGCGTGAGAATCGCTAAAATTACCTCGTCCTTATAATCTGTTTGACGGGCTTCTAAAAGCTTTCCCTGGTAAGCTTCCTCCCCGCGAGCTTGTCGCTCGGCGTGAAGTAGCTGTGCATCAGACATTGCTACTTTTGCTCTCTGCTTATTAGCATAAATTTTGCTACCAGCAGAAACGGCTAATTTAATTGCCGATAACCACATACTAATACCAAGTTGCTTTAACGGGTTTCTTGTCAGCTCTCATAGCTTTTGTGCCTTTGACAGTTACCGTTTGAGATTCTTGGATATTAGGAACTTCTTTTGAGATATTAACGCCACCTGTTAGGTAACCGTCTTTACCAACGCCAATACATTTTTCAGTTTTAACGTCTTTGTTCATAAAAGTTTGTCCTCTTTGCCAATCTTTGCCCATAATTTACTCCTTGTGTTAATTATACCTATTTTTTTTTAAAATTTCTACCGAAATCGTGTCTTTTACTTTGGTCAGCCATTTGCTGTTTCGCAATTGACACTCCTGCACGTAAATGAGCCAATTCTTCGTTTTGTTCAAGCTTATCTTCGTGTTGTTCTTGATTCATCATAGCTTTCATCTTGTCTATGTTGATTTTTTCTTGTCCTTCTTCCTCTTTTCGCTCATTTTCCATTGCTCTTAAATCAACTTCTCTTGATTTGATCTTCAATAATGGATCACCAGCAAATTCACCTGTAATTTGTTCTTCTTCTTTAGCATAATCTTCTTGCATTTCAGCAATTAGTTGCGCTTTTCTAGCTTCAATTTGGTTTGTTATCTGTTGAACTCTTTGTTGTTGCTGTTGCATCTGTGGATTTTGCATCATTCCTTGTGCCATAGCTGGATTCATTCCACCCATCTGTTGCATTTGTTGTTGGATCATTTGTAATTCTTGTAATTCTTCTACAAATTCAATTTGAACTTGTTCTTGAGCCATTAAGCTAATGTGCTCTAAAATATTTTTTTGTATTGCAGCCATAACCATAGGATTATTTTGAACCATATTCAATCTCATAAAGTTTAAGTGAGCATCAATGTGAGCTTTGTGGTCTTGACCTGGAAAAGCTTGGAATGGTTTTTGTGACATTGCCATAATATGCTCTAACGCAGGATCCATTGGTATGGGTTGTGGAGGTGGTGGTAAAATTGCATTTACATTTTTCACCCCCAGCGCATCATACATAGATCTATATGCTTGATATAGATTATGAATCTGAGGATTTGATTGCGCTAGTTGTAATTGACTTTGAGCTAAAGATATTCTTTGTGTTTGAGAGAATATATTAGGATCAGCAACTGGTAGAATATCTATTCTATCATCAAAGTCTTGCATTTTAACTTCTCTACTCGCTCCAGGTACATCGTAAGGATAAACTGGTGGTAGATAAGTTTTAAATACTTCTGCTAATAATTTAAATTCTTGTTTAAGACCTACATACAATCTTTTGTGAATAGCGGACATTACTCTTGATCCTCTTTCAAGTAACGCAACTGTAGTACCGACTGCAGCTTGTTGATTCATATCGCCCACTTGCATATCAGCGATGGCCGCGAAACGTTGACTTGCGTCAACAACTATACCCATTAACTGAAGTAAAGTTTGATCAGGTCCTTTGAAAGGTAAAGTCATAAACTGATCTTTAATATTTCCACCAGGTGCATCTACATCTC
>WLWH01000558.1_pt1 | contig 30258 bp, 30 predicted proteins | sample 6712741 | NCBI WGS metagenome assembly WLWH01 (sample SAMN12718694, study PRJNA515312) | sponge metagenome | isolation source: marine sponge | host: Mycale hentscheli | place: New Zealand: South Island, Marlborough, Capsize Point | collected 2003-05-01
AGTGTACGATACTTTGAAACTCGAAGAGGATTAGGGTATGAGTGCAAGACAAACATAAACGGATTGCTGATTTGGAATGACGGCAACGGAGGTGGCACATTTTTAGATTGCGACTTTCAGAATATGATGAGAGGAGAACTCGCTCAGTACGAAGAGGAGTTTTCAGAGACGGATTTAGAACACCTTATAGATGTCTATGAGGGTGTGGATTTAATTAATAAATATATATAGTTATGAAAGTAAAACATTTATTAAATATATATCAGAATTATTTAAATAAACTATATGATTCAATGAAATTAAAAGATATTAGAAATGAATATCACGAATGGTTCAATTCAATAGATTATGAGAAAGACCCAACTTGTCTGACTCGTACAGAATTAATTGATGAACTTATATATGATGAAATGTTGTATAAGCAAGATTATTCTTTAGACGAACTTAAAGAACTATGTCAAGAATTAAAATTAATATAAACAATTAAGACTATGGAAAGACACGACCACGAATTAAAAGAGAGAGAGGATAGCATAATTAATATTTCTTCAGAGGAAGCATATTGTGTGAACTTTCATTTAAACCTCAAGTTTGATTATAAAGGAAAACAATATGAGGCGACAGCTTATTATCAAAATGATTATGGTATTGATGATATAGATATTTGGGACAATGAATTTGAAATGTTAGATGAGAATATGCACGACGAATTATACCCTCAGGTTAGAGGTTATTTTGAAGACATGGACATCAATGAGAAAACTATAACTTGGTAAAGAGAGCGTTTAAACAACTTTAAAAAGAAGGTCAGGACGATATAAAAATGTAATGCCTGAGTCGTTCTTCTTTTTTTATTTTGTTATTCAAAAACAATTACATATCTTTGCATAAGATAATCAATGAAAAAAACAATTTGTAGCGTGTGTGGGAGTGATAATGTCGAGATGATAAATGACGAGTATCAAGGAGAGTACACCGCACTTACTTACAATTGTTTAGATTGCAACAAAAAAACGACTGACTATTATGACATTATTTTCAACCCCTTCAATACCTTTCTTGCGTCGACTACGCAGAAAGAAACGACATAAAGCATTTGTGTATGATAGTATGCTTGAACAAAGAAATCAAGCCATACGCCTTCTGCTATCTATTGACCCTCATACAGATGTTGAGGTAATCAGGAGGTCAACAATAAAACCTTACTTAATTTGTAGAGTACCTAAAGGAGATTTATATTTACTTAAGGAGGCGAAAAGAAAATTTCTTTTGGCTACTAAATACAAGAGAAGACTTTTACTTTTAAACTTTTAAACATGGAAGAGCAAATAAAATTATATGAGTACAGAATAGAAGCTATCATCAACAGAGTATCTGAGTCTATTGATAAATTAGAAGACTTGAAAGGGTCTTCAGGGAATATGTCTTATGACCAAGACAGATTATTAAAACAAGTAATAACTGATTTAAAAGAAATACAATGAAAGAGTATATATTTAAACAATACACCGAAAATATTTGTACCCATTTGGGTATAGAGAGTTCTGATTTGTTTGTAAAGTCAAGGGAAGCGGGAGTCGTCGAAGCAAGACAACTCCTGTTCTACCTTTGTCATGACAAAAGACAAATGAAATTTACAGAAATTAAATCGTATGCAGATAAGGTTGGGCTAGTCCAAAATGTTTCTAACATTGCTCACGCAGTCCATAGCTTCAAGGCGAAGGTAGATAAAGACCCTGACCTTTTGCATATCATTCAAAAGCTAAACAAGATTGAACACTAATGATTTAGAGAAGGTGTTTAAACAGGCTCGCTCTGAACATTCAAGTATCGAGGTAGACGGAGACGGCTACAAAGCGTGTGTGTACTTAGGTGTTAAGATAACGAAAGATGATGTGAGTGGAGAGATTAAAATATATGACCCGCAAAAGAGTGCAAACTATTATGTGGAGATAGACAAAGGAATGTATTCCTTCTTCATTAACAAAGGGTGGACGGGTGCAGTAATAGAATTAACATTACTAAAGTATAAAGACAAATTAGAAAGAGTAAAAGATAGTATGGCTCGAGAGATGAACTCAGGACAAAGTCCTAAAAGACTAAGGATTCTCAAAGAGACAAGAGAACACATACTAAAAAAATATTATAAACTAACTCAAAAATTAAATAAATGAAAAATCTATATAAAGCTCTGATTAAATTTCAGAATGATGTACCTCAGATTGAAAAGAATACTGAGGGATATGGCTACAAGTACGCAAAACTTGAAGACATAATTAAGACAATTAAACCTGTGCTTAAAGACAATGGACTACTTGTAACGCAAGCGATATGTACTGACCCTGAAACTAGACTACCTTCAGTAAGAACAACGCTAATCCACGCAGATAGCGGGGAGACTGATACTAGTTACACACCTGTTACAGAGGTCAAACTTGGGTCAATGAATATGTACCAAAGCATTGGTGCGGGTATAACTTATTATCGTAGATACGCATTGGCGGGTATGCTAGGGATTGCACCTGACGACGACATAGACGCAAATGATGAGGTTAAATCAACCAAGACCAAAATGACTAAGGGTAATTATGCAGTCATGAAAAAGAGTGCAGAAAACCACAAGAAAAAAGGGAAGAAGTGGGACGAGATATTAGCTATTATGTCAGAGAATGTAATACTAGATACGAAGTTAGTTCAGAACATGAAAAAAGAAATGTATGGAAAGTAGTAAGATAATAGAGAAGTTAAAGAACGACAAAGATTACTACGGGAAGTTCGGGTCTAAGTTCCTCTCTAATAGTGATGTGAAGTCGCTACGAAACGATATCAAATCATTTAGAAAGCCAATGCGTTTAAACGAAGCGTTGGAGTCGGGTAGGTATTTTCATCAGCTTTTATTAGAGGAAGACAAAGCAAAGAATTTTCCAATGGTAGAGGCTAAGACAAGAAACTCTAAAGAATACAAAGAGTATTTGGAGGAAAACAAGGTTGAGTTTGTTTTAAAAACCAATGAAGCTATGGCGATTAAAGACATAGCGGATTGGGTTATGAGCGACAAGACCGAGTGTACTCAGTTCATCAGGGATTTACTTAACAATCCTGAGGCTCTGAGAGAGCAACCCACCATTTGTGAACTACATGGACACAATTGGAAAGGGAAAGCCGACCTCATCACGACAGATGAGACGGGACAATATGTCATAATAGATTTCAAAACTACAAGTGGAAACCCTAGTGATTTCAACAAGTGGACACTCGACTCGTTTGGATATAATTCTCAGGCGTATCTCTATAAAGAGATGTATGGTATGAACTTTAAGTTTATATTTATTGGGAAAAAACCAAAGGAAGATAGCAAAGGAAAAGTTTATTATGATGTGTGTGAGATAACTCCCTCGCAAGATACTCTTGATATGGGTAGAACGAGAGTTATGGAGGCACTTGAGCAATACGAGAAGTATTATGGTGAGGGTGCAACTGAAGATGTACGAGCGTCGTACACTAAAAAAGTAATTTAAATATATATATATGAGTAATCAAAGAAAGGTTATTGGTACTTTAAACATAAGTATTAACCTTGATAAGATACCAAAAGAAAAAATAGTTAAAGGAGAGAAGGGAAGTTATGCTAACTTGACCGCCTTAATCTTTGACGGGGACGACCAATATGGTAAGAACTCTACGGCTATGGTTTCAAAAACTGCTGAAGAAAGAGAGTCTAATGTGGACACTATTTACTTGGGCAACGGGTGGTACAATGTCAAGGTTGACAAAGCACCATTCTAGTTAATTAAATTTAATTTATAACAGGAGCGAGGAGAGTTTTTCTTTTTCATATTAATTAGTCTTTCCTCCTCCTTTTTTTAACATACAAACAAATTGAAAAAAGAAGTAACAATATTTAAAAACATACTAGAGACTGACGCTCCCTTTCATAGAGAAGTAATGTTTATCCTTGAAAGAATAAAGCAAGGGAAGAACAAAGAGTTAGTTAAAAGCATTAGAGCGGAGAAGGATAAAACAAAAAGGAATGAACTTAAAAAAAGGTTACCTTCAATATGTTTTTCAGGAACCTTCAACAAGCGTGCCGACTCTTCTCTTGTAGCTCATTCAGGATTGATTTGCCTGGACCTTGATGGGTATAAAAAGAAAAAAGATTTAGAAGAAGACAGGGCGAAGTTTAAAAAAAATAAGTTTGTTTACAGCGTGTTTGTATCGCCTTCAGGCAATGGCTTGAAAGTATTGATACAGATACCGCCAGAGGCAGACAATCATAAAAAATATTTCAATGCACTTAATAAACATTTTGCCTCCCCTTATTTTGATACAACCTCAAAGAATGTATCAAGGGTATGTTATGAAAGTTCTGACCCACAGCTTTATGTTAATGAACAAAGTAAGATATGGGAAAAACTAGAAGAAGACGAATACCAAGAAAAGCATTTAGCACAAGGTCAACCTTTGTTAAAAATTACAAACGAAAGCAAGATAGTAGAGATACTACTCAAGTGGTGGACTCTCAAGTATCCAATGTCAGAAGGGTCAAGGAATAATAATGTCTATGTTATAGCCCAAGCCATGAATGAGTTTGGCATTAACAGGTCAACCGCTTCAATAATATGTAACAACTATGCAACCAAAGACTTTCCCACACGAGAGATAGAGACTACAATTAACTCTGCATATAGCAAAAAGAATTTACACGGGACTAAGTATTACGAGGACACGGAGACCATAGATAATATAAAGCAAAGATTAAAAAGAGGAGAGCCAAAGAAAGATGTAAAGAATGATTTAAAGAAAACAAATCTTCCTGATGAGACTATTGATGAAGTAATTAAAAAAGCAGAGGAAGGTAAGGAAGAAGAGTTTTGGACTAAGAACGAGAAGGGCGTTATAAAGATAGTACCGCTGTTGTTTAAACGCTTCCTTGAAGACAACGGATTCCATAAGTATTCTCCTGAGGGTAGCAAGAGTTACATCTTTGTAAAGATTACTAACAATTTGATAGACCACACAAGCGAGAAAGAAATAAAGGACTTTGTGCTTGATTACTTATATCAGATAGAAGATGTGTCTATCTATAATTACTTTGCCGAGCAGACAAGGTTGTTTAAGGAAGAGTTCCTCACTCTTATTAATACCATAGATGTATATTTTATAGAGGACACAAGTGATACCTCGTATTTATACTTTAATAATTGTGCGGTTCAGGTACAGCAAGACAGGGTCAGGTCGATTGACTATGTGGATTTAGACGGGTATGTGTGGAAAGACCAAGTGATAGACCGAGCATACAAAGATTGTATAACCACAGAGTGTGACTACCGAACATTTATAAATAATGTTTGCAATAAAGATTCTAAAAGAAAACTATCAATGGAGTCAACGATAGGTTTTTTAATGCACGGACACAAGAACTTATCGTATTGTCCTGCCGTTATACTTAATGACGAGGTTATATCAGACAACCCTGAAGGTGGTACAGGTAAGGGTATATTTATGAACGCTCTGAGCCACATGAAAAAGCTAGTGACTATTGATGGAAAAGCATTTGCATTTGAGAAATCATTTGCGTACCAATTGGTTTCGGCTGACACGCAGATACTTTGCTTTGATGATGTGAAGAAGTATTTTAATTTCGAGAGACTCTTTAGTGTAGTAACAGAAGGTCTGACTCTGGAAAAGAAAAACAAGGATGCAATCAAGATACCATTTGATAAAAGCCCGAAGATTGCTATCACAACTAACTACGCAATTAAAGGAGCGGGCAATAGTTTTGCTCGAAGAAAGTGGGAGTTAGAATTGTTTCAACACTACAATAAAAACTTTAGTCCTTTGGATGAGTTTGGGCAGTTGTTCTTTGGAGATTGGGATGATGACGAGTGGTGTGTGTTTGATAACTACATGATTGAGTGTCTTCAGTTGTATTTAAAACAAGGACTCGTCGAGAGTAACTTTGTTAACTTAAAGATTAGACAGCTGTCCGCTGCGACATCTCATGATTTTATTGAGTGGTGTGGTTTAATTAATGGACAGGAAGAGAATGACAAATTAAGTCTTGGATTACAAATACATAAAAATGAAATGTATTTTGATTTCATCAACGAGTATCCTGATTACGGACCGAAGTCAAAGTTTACTATAAGCCGACAGAAGTTTTATAAATGGTTACACGATTATTGTGTATTCAAAACAGGCAAAGAACCAATAGAAGGTAGGGACATGACAGGGAGATGGATTCAATTACAAGAAGAAGAGGAAGAAGATAACGAAGAGGAGTTTATATTTTGAAATTTAGAGACTATCAAATAGAGATTATAGATAAGTCCCACACGGTTTTAGAGGCGCACCAGTTTGTTTATCTTTCTATGGAGGTAAGAACAGGTAAAACGCTGACTGCTATGGGTGTTGCAAACAAACTAGGTGTTAAGAATCTTTTGTTTGTAACTAAAAAGAAAGCAATTAGTTCTATTTCCGCTGACTATAAGAAGTTAAACCCTAACTATGACTTGACAGTTATCAATTATGAGAGTCTACACAAGGTAGAAGGGGTGTTTGACCTTATGGTTTTAGATGAAGCTCATACACTTGGAGCGTATCCTAAACCAAGTAAGAGGACAAAACTTATAAAACAAATGATATCCAAACAAAAGCCTTATGTCATTTTGATGTCGGGTACACCCACTCCTGAGTCATTTAGTCAGATGTATCATCAAGTCTATGCGTGTCCATCGAGTCCGTTTAAACATCATGTTAGCTTTTATAAGTTTGCTAAAGAGTATGTCAATGTAACGCAAAGAGTAATTAAATCTTTTCCTCTGAATAATTATGATGACGGGAAGCAATCAATTCTTGATGAAATGAAACCATACATGATTAGCTACACCCAGAAAGAAGCGGGTTTCAAATCTCAGATTAAAGAGCATGTCTTGAAGGTTAAGATGAGCGACCTAACTTATAGGTTCGTAAAAGAAATGAGGGAACATAGTGTCATTGAGGGAAAGAAAACGGATGACGCTATACTCGGAGATACAGGAGTAAAGAAGATGTCAAAGATACATCAGTTGTTTTCAGGAACTGTGAAGTTGGAGAGTGGAAAAGGTCTGGTAACCGACCTTTCAAAAGCTAAGTTTATACACACTGAATTTAATAATCAGAAGATAGGTATATTCTATAAGTTTAAAGCTGAGTATGGTGCTTTAAAACAGGTCTACGGGGATGCTTTAACTGATGACTTAGAAGATTTTAATTCAACGAACAAAAACATTGCTCTTCAGATTGTCAGCGGAAGAGAAGGCATTAGTTTAAAAAAGGCTGACTGCCTAGTGTATTACAACATAGATTTCTCAGCTCTGAGTTATTGGCAATCCCGTGACAGGATGACAACAAAGGATTCTAAATCCAGTGATGTCTACTGGATATTTGCAGAGAAGGGAATCGAAACAAAGATTTACAAAACCGTGACTAAGAAAAAAGATTACACCCTTCGTCACTTTAAAAAAGATTTACTAAGTTTATAAATATGAAAGAAATTAATTCGTGGTTCTGGAATCACACTTACAGATATTATTTAAGAGATGCTTCAACCTATAAGCAGAATAAAATACTAAGAGCTTTTATTTCGAAAAAATTAGAAATAGATGGTGAATCTGATATACATTTAAATATTATAAAAAAAATTATATGAAAGAACAAAAATTAATTGAGATGCTAAACAAGCTAGATAAGCTTGATGAAATAATGAAAGAAGTAATTAAAGAGATGATGAACATAAGAAGTTTATCTGTTGGAACTCTCGAAGCTTTGAAAAGAATGGAAGGTTATGACAAAGCTATTGAGAAATTAAAAGCCGACGCTGATAAAGAGAAAGTTAAGGCAAAGGAAAAAAATAAATAACTAACTTTATAATATGACAGAGCAACAGATTCAGACAAAGAAAATAAAAGAGTTGGAGGCTGATGGTTACTTTGTTTTAAAATTAATAAAGACTAATAAGAACGGTATACCAGATGTTCTTGCATTGCACCCAGAGTATGGGATTGAGTTCTATGAAATCAAAACCAAGAAAGGTAAAGTGTCAAAGCTTCAGGAGTACCGTCTGAAAGAACTGAGACAATATGGATTTACCGCAGAAATACACAGGGGATGAGCACTTCTACGAAATGGAAGAAACATTTTTAGAGGAGCTTGAAAGTTTACCTTCTATATATAGTGCAGGCATTATTATGCAGCTGGATAGATTAGCTGAGGAGATGTATCAAGAAAACAGAATGTCTATACCTACTAAAAGATTTGGATTGGTAGCTGGAGTGGTTCAATTAAAGAGTCCTTTATTTTTTAGTGTAGAATACTTAAACAGTAAAACCATGCACCCTTTGTTCTTTAAATTTAACATAATCGAGAGTGATGATTACTTGGATTACATTAACCTAGATAAAATTATAAACAATGAAGCTTGAATTAATTGAAAATTTAGTAGTAAAAGAATTTAAAAATGACTTTACTATTCCAGTAAGAACCCAAGAGAATGTGTATCAGAGAGCTATCTATTATAGAATATGTAGAGAGTTCACTAATAAATCATTAAAAGATATTGGCTGCTCAATAGGTAGAGACCACGCCACAGTTCTTCATGGCATGAAACTGTTTAAAAACTTTGAGCTTTGGGGGGAGGATAAGTTAATAGATTCCTATTTGAAAATTAGAAACAAAGTTCAAGAAAAGAAAGACAAAGAGTACCGCTTGGCTTTTAATCGTGAACAAACATACAAGCTTTTACTTCACCAGTATATTAATTTAAAGGAAAAAAATTATAAATTGAAACAATCATTACAAAAATTTTCCTAACTTTAAGTAGCAGTGAGCTTTTAATAATGATTATAACACCGCTCGATAAGAAACGTCTTCAGAACATTAACTTTATAATGGCTGATATTCACGACTCAGTTAATCAGATTTACGAAACTTTAGTAGACCAAGAGTATGACGAGACTCGCAAGACCATTCTCCTTCTTAATAGTAAACTCAAAACTATTAATGAATCTATTAATGATGAAATCTAATAAGAATTTAAAATTTGTTATAGCCCTTCTTATAAATGCGGGGATGTTCTATTTGATTTACTGGGCTATCTTTTAATCTTACGCCTTCTTCTTCTCTGACTAATCTTAGTTTTAGATTTAGAGCGAGAGTTTAAACGTGATGGCAAACGACCTGCTGGCGTTTCATCCTCCCACTCCTTAGCCATTTCAGGCATATTAGCGTACATCCATTTTCTTTGCGCTTGACTTTTAAAAGGCATAACTATTTAACACTGTCTTTAATTCGTTTCAAATTGTAAGTAATTATAGAGCCAACCTCTGCTGGAAGTACACCAGAAATATATAAAGGCCACATTGCGGCAGTAATCTGCGCCAACTCTAAATGTTCACTGTCTAATTCTTTTCCATTGTAAGAACCAGACAACATACTTTTTATAGCAACAAATGGTTGCTCTATAGATTTTTCTATCACAATACTTCCCAAACCTAAATCTTCTAATAAAGTTTCGTTGCTTGTGTAAAACTCAAAAGGATTTTCATCATCTGATATTGAAGCAATAAGGGCGTTTAAACCTATTCTTACTCCATCATCAAGAGGTGGAAGTGGACTTAATATATCTGACACAATATTACCAGCCCTACCTTTAATTCTGTTAGCTGTTTGTTGCTCTAGTTTTTCTGGGTCTTCCTCTGGAGCTCCTAGCATATTAGATAATGCTGCAGTACCCATAGTTAAACCTAATCCAATTGCATTAAACACTGCGGTTTCTACAACAAGCCCTCCTAAAGAACGAGCTGCCTTAACCCTATCAGGCGTGTTAGAGTTTTTATTAGTCATGGTGTTTAAATCAGAATACATCCTACTCTTTTGATTTAATAAAAAATTTGAAAATGGTAAAAATATTTTAGTTGCTAACCTTGTAGTAGTATTATCACTTCTAAACCAAGCTCCTTGTAAGTCTTTCTGAGATGTGTTCTGCTGTCTATCTACTTGTTGTTGAGCATAATTACCAGCCTCTTGGTCTACTTCATGGTTAGCCCAGTCAAACCCTTCTTCAAATACATTGATACCTTTTCTTTTCATCTGCCTTCCATAGTAAGCCACCCACGATGCGTTAGCTGCAATCTTATCTGGATTAATAAGCATTTGTTTTAACCACCAGTTTTGCAACTTTTCTACTTCAGCCACCATTTTACCACTTTTACTTCTCGCTTGTTTTTGAAACTTACTATCATAAGAATCAATTAAAGCTGAAGCTTCAATCCCCCTGTTAGCAATATCAAAAGGTAAATTTATTATCCATTCTCTTAAATCTTTATTCGATGTAAATTCTTTCACAGCATTAAAAGTGTTTTGTCCACCTGCATTTACAGCGGTGTTAGATAAAGGAACTAACTGTTTTGGATATTGCCCTACACTTCCTAGAGTTCTTGACACACCTAAAGTTACAAACCTGTTTAATATACGAGCATCTTTTCTTGACTTCTCAGATATAAATTTATTACCTCTTTTAGAATTTACATACTCCTTAATCCTATTTAAGAAAGCCTCTCTTACATCTCTATCCAAAATTATCTCCCCAAAAGCATCAGAATCTGTATAACCTTTTAACTGCTGTATACCCTCAGCGGTGTTTATATCAATCAAAGCTTTTCTGATTTTAAACATTTGTTGAGAATCAAAATCTAAATTTACATAACGTTTTTTATCTCCCTTTTTTAAAGTATACAAACGTTGATTCGGCTCCAACACACCTGTTTTTTTATCATATATTTTTCTTTTATTAAAATAAGTATCATCAACAAACACAGGGTCATCAAAATTAGAGTCAGCTGATTTTTCTAACAAGCTATAAGTGTCTCCAACATAGTTAGGGTCGTTGTCTAAAATTATATTATATATACCTTCAGCGTGATTTTTTAAATCTGGATAAAACTCAGACCATTCATTAATAATATAATCAACAGCATCAATATTAGAGCTGTCCACTTTACTTTTTACATCTTCTATTTTTGTTGCGTCTTTTAATATTCGGTCATAAACCTTTGTATAATCCTCACCTTTTTGTCTCTCTAATTCAGTACCACGTTTTAATTCTACCATAGCTTCTTCAACTAATCCTTTTCTTCTACCAAACTCTTCTTGTTGTTGTGATTCTGTACCCACTATGGTTCTATTTACAAAAGCATACATACCTCTCTCGGTTACATTTTCTGGAGAATAAAAATCTTGGTCATTTGGATTGCTTTCAAAAAACTTAGCATGGTATATATCACCTATAGCAGTAGCAATTCTTTCACCATTTGCACTACCATTTATGACTTCTTGCAGACCACTGTTTTTAAAAAACGTATTTGAATCTGTCTGATTCCCAAACATAAACTCAGACATTATTGGAAGAGAAGCAATGTTAGTACTCCAATACAAACCTGTGCTGGTAGGTAATAAAGTATCCACAATGTTTTTTACTTCACTTGACCTTAAATTGTTTTGATTATCCATCGCAGCCATCTGACTTCCCCTATACTTAGATATTGTAGCAACCATTCCTCCTGTACCTTGATTAGTAGCAAAGTTTACAATCGCATCTATAACTTTTACTTTTTCTGGAATAGACAAGTCGTTTATATCAATCTCCATAAAATCTTGAATAATTTTTTTCTCCCTTGGACTTAATTTAACTTCATTCCTAGCATTAAAAGAATCTTTGCCGGTTTCTATTTGACTTTGTACAATAGTTTTATAAGTATTGAAAGCATTTTCAGCTGCTGTATTTATGATTTGTTCTTTCCCAGTTATCTTACTTATCTCACTTATAATAAAAGCATCAGGGTTTGATACACCTTCATTGTATGCGTTTCTTAAAACTTCATTTACCTCATTCATAGAAAGTTCATCTGCGGATACTCCTGTCAACTCTTGAAAAGCTTCTGATTTAATTTGCGCATTTCTAATCTCTACCTGTTTTAATTCCCCTAGAGTATATTTATTTACATCTTCAACTACAAATGGAGAGGCTATGTTTGAACCTTCAGTAGTAATCTTTGTAGGTTTTAATCCCTCTGTTATTTGTTCAGCTTTTTTGACATACTCTTTTAAATCGGTTACATCAAGAGGGTTAATGTCTAAAAACTGTTCTGCTGCCAAAGTAACCTCCGGGCTTACTCCTCTTTTTCTTGCTCTTTTTATTTGGTTTTTAATCTTAGCAGTAATATTATTTCCTTTTTTGTACAGGTCTTTTCTTTCTTGTGTATCAAATGTAGTTACTATACCATCTAATGTATTTCTAACTTTATCAGGAGAGTCGTATGTTGATTTTTGAATGGTTGCTTTTATCCTACCTATGGTTGACTTATCTACGTCTGAGTCTTTAGATAAAGTATCTACTAAATCCAAGAAGGCTTTCTTCCTTGACTCCGATGTGTTAAGCGGTTTAGAAATACTCTTATATATCTTATCTCTTTGCTCGCTTATATTTTCTGACTTAGTTTCATTAATAACTTCTACTATGTTATTATCTACAGCAACACTAACCTCTTCATCTCTTGTTATAAATCTTTTAGGAGGTGGTTTACCTTCTACCTGATTACCAACATCTTCAGTTCTTCTTTTTATTTGTTCGTCAATAGTTAAACCAGATTTTTCATCTACAGTTTCTTCTACAGCTTCTGCTGTAGTTACCTCAGGGTCTCTGTTAGTTTTAGAGGTGACCTCGTTCTCAATAGTTTCAGTTTCTGTAATTACTTCTTCAGGTTTTAACTGATACAATCCTTCTAACTCTTTGTCTATTTCCTCAAACCTTAGCTGTGAGCCTTTATCTGTTTTACCTTGAAGGTTTTTCTTTTCAATCTCTAACTCAATAACTTTTTCTTGAGCTTCAGGGCTAAGACTTGAACGTGCCGTCTTCCCCTCTCTTATGACCTCATCTCTAATTTTTAATGCTTTTTTTCTATCCTCTACTAACTCACGAAGTATAGGGTCATTTTTAATTTGAAATTTAGTTTTAGCAAAGTCTTTGTCGTCAGCATTGTTAATTGCATTTTCAATATCAGCTCTCTTTACCAGACCTTTATTCATAGAGTATTGAGGTTTTGCAATTAATTGCCCATAAGCAAATGAAGCTGGGGCAGTAGCCGTTCCTGCTATTCCCTCAAACCCAATCTCTTTTATATCCATTTCTTGACCCACAACACCCCTAGCTATAGCTTCTCCAGCTGAACCGCCAATGGCTTCTATACCACCTGCTGATATTAATTCTTTTCCCGCTTGTTTTGCTCGACTAAACTTACCAGCTTTTTTAGCAGCACTCTTTAAACTCTTCACTGCTTTTCCTGCAATACCAGCTGTCAACGCATCGATAGCACCAATAGTCAAACCTCTCCCTGCAGCTCTATTTTTAATTCTTCCGTAAGCTTCTTGGTCATTCAGCACTTCCATCACCGCTTCTTCTGTAAATTCTTTTCCATTCTTCTCTATTTCTTCTTGTAAAAATTCACCAAAAGATAATGCGGTTTCTAATGTTCCTCCTGCCGCACCTAACGCAACAGGTAAGCTTGAAATAAATCCGCCTATCGCCCCTGGTATAGCTCCTACTCCTCCTGCTAATGAACCTGCTCCTGCACCCGCTGTAGTACCCGCTCCAATTACACCACCGGCAGCCTTTAATGACGCTGGATTTAACATAGCCGACACAGAACTTACAAATAGCTGTGGTATAATTTGCAATCTATTTTGAAATAAAGCTTTTACAAACCCAAACATCCCCCCTCCAGCTGCGTCAAAATCTTCATTAAACTTTCGCATTTCATCTGACTCAGCGGTGTTTGCTAATTCATTGTTCGCTGCAATAAAAGTTTGAACATCTTCTTGCGTAACGTTTTTACCACTTCCCAAGATATCCATTACCTCTAAAGCATCATCTACAGCTGCCCCCTGAACTTGACCTTGTTCGGCAGCTCTATATATATCTCCAAAAAAATCTGTTATAAAGTTTTTCCCAAGTGTTCTTTCAAGAGCTGTGTCTTTTTCTTGTTCTGCTATAACGCTAGGTAGAACGGACTCGTACTCTGGCGATTCCAAAGAACCAGTTTCCGATTCTGATTCCGTAATGACTTCTTCTTCGTCTTTTTTTTTTACTTTATATTTTTCTATAAAGACTTCTTTGTCTTGAGTAAACAAACCATCTCTAGTAACCACTCCATAAACTTTATCTACGTATGCTGGGTCATTTAGTTGAACTTGGAAATCTTCAAAAGATTTAGTGTAGTAACCATCCCTAACTAATACGTCATAAAGTTTTCTAGTTTCATCCATACTATTAATCTAGTTCACCGCCCCCACCAGCCACTGGAGTTGTAGTTGTAGTCGGAGTTGTAGTTGGCGTAGAGCCGCCTACGTTTTTATCTTTAATAAATCTATCGTAAATTATCTGTAAATTTTCGTCTGGCACATAAACAACTGCTTCAGTAACCTTATCAATAATCTCCTCATCAGTTAACCCTCTGATATCTATTTCAACGTTAGCAAAAGACCCACCAGCCGTGGGTATTCTAAGTTCTAGTTGTTGTTTTAATAATTTTTGTGAGTCTATACTAACACCAATGTTCCCCAATACAGAATTAAGCCTTTTAGCTATTTGATTATCCCTATCAGTTAAGATTCCGCTGTATCCTCTTTTTAACCCCGCATTAATAGGCCCAGATATTTCATTTCTAATAAACTCAGTTATCGATTCCATGTTTTGTGCAATATCTGAATCTTCTCCGTCATCTACCTCAAGGGTTCTAGCTTTAATTAAATTAGTTGAAGCGTCTGTGTTAAGTGTTTTAGCTACTGTAGCTTTTATATTTTCTTTAGTCTGCTTAAGGTCTGCGTCTATTTTTTCTTTTTCTAAATATCCCGCAGCAGTATCACTTCTTGTAGCTCTACTTTTAATTTCGTTTACAATAAAATTTTCAGCCTCATCTCTTTGAGCTTCACTTACTAAAGGTCCATCATTGTTATCCACATACAGTATGCTCGTATCAGACTGTAACTCTGCAAGCCTTGCATCTCTCTCCTCTTGTGTTTGTAGAGTATAAAAATCAGACGGTAAAGCCTGCACTCTATACGTTTCGCCTTTTGCATTTTGAGTTTTATTTAATCCCAATATGTCAAACACATGAGAGTTCTGTTGAACTGCTGCTTTAGCTTGTGTTCTTATAGGGGATTCATCAAACATCACCTTACCATTTACTTGTTTTAAAAACTGTCCTGTAACTGAACCTTTAAGGTCATCAGTAAACGTATTAGGTTTTGCTTTAAGAATATCAGTCATAAATTTTTCTGTATCAAACGCTTTAGTTTTTGCTACAGTTCTTCTTAAGCCTAGAGAAACATCTACAATTTCTTTTTCTCCATCTTCATTTTCTATAAAATACGTGGTCTCTCCTGTTATAGGGTCAACCATTGGCTCTACCCCATCTAAACTAAACAGACGTTGTGCGTTTGCGTTCATGTATTTAGTCAACATTGCACCATCACCTGCCGCCAACTCTGCCATTTCATCATATCCAGCTATGTAGGCTTTACCGGTAGCCACCATACCTTCTGCTCCACTAGCAACAGTAGCTCTGAAAGTGTTAAACTCTTGCTCGCCTATCTCTCCTCTTTTTAATCTATTTAAATTTTCTAACATTGCTGCTGAAGTCATAGCAGAATACTTACCCATAAACCTTTGGTATACCGGGTCACCCCCAAGAGGTCTTTCAGCAAGCATCTTAGTGAAATCTCTTTGGTCTTGTTCTATCTTATCACGTCTAGACTGCCTATCAGATTCTATTGATTTAATAGATTCTCTTGCGTCTTTTGTAATCTGACCCCAGTCTACCTGAGTAGGTTTATCATCCCTTACGTATCCATATCCACCTGCCATAATTTTTAATTTTATCTAGAAGCTCTTCTCTCAGTTCTTCTTTGTTGTCTTTTAGCTTTATTAGCAGCCCTTCGTTCCGGCGTTCCTGAGAAAGCATCACCCGCTTCCATTGCGCCTAACCCAACATCAACTAAACCTTGAACCCCTGCTTGTAAAGATGCTGCTCTAGCTGCTCTTGCATCTGCAGCTATCTGCTGTTGACCTGCAACCTCTCCTAAATCTAAATCTACTCTTTGCCCTTGGAGGTTTACATCTTCCTGTGCTACAGCCATCTCGAAATCAGATAATTCTTTAGCCATTGCTACTCTTTGTTCTTTAGCCTGCTCGGAAAGCAATTGACCTACCCTGCCTACTGCCGCTCCTGCTCCTCTTTGGTCTCCCTCTACACCAGCTTGTAATCCAGCCCCTGCAAACTGAGACAATTGCTCAGACTCTAAATCGTATGCATCCCTGGATATGTTTAAACCTTTTAACATATTAACTTGTAATTTCTTTCTAGCGTCTGCCATATATTTAGCTGCATCTCTTTGAGCTTGATTTTCTATTTTAGATTGTTTACCTGCTTGTAGAAAACTAAATGCAGAACCAGCTGCTGACATTCCTAAAGCGGCTATTGTTGTAAATGCTGCCATGTTATAATTTTTTTATCATTTCGTGTGTGTATGAATCTCCTTTAATGTATCCTAATTCTTCGTATGTTTTACTTAAACCTTCATGTCTTAAAAGTGCATATATATATTTACTTCCGTTATCCTGACAGATGTTTGTTAATACAGCTATCAAAAATTTTACTGCTTCGTGTCTTAACTTGGTGTCCTCTATGTTTTTATTAGAGATAATCCAATCCACCCACGAAACTTTTGAGTTGGTCACATACATAAAGCCAGCGCAAATAGGCTGGTCATTGTGGGTAACCATTACTCCTCCTACTCCATCATTTGGTAAAAAATCTTTAGGTGGCGGTTGCCAACCCCAATCTTTCCACCATCCTACCAAAACATCCTCATAATCTGAAGGATTTAATCCCTTTATATTAAACTCCATTCTAAACAAAGATACTAATTTTTACGGATAGCTTTTCATTACATCGCTCTCTACTGCAAACAGTTCCGTTGCTGTTGTATTGGTATTCACAATAGTAAATATACAATAATGCCCTAGTAATCCGTGAGATTCTGCTTCGTTGTTTTTTATGAATAAAATATAAGGGTCATTAATCGGAATAGTTACCGACCCCGTAACAGAGGTTGAAATAAATATCCTGTTTATATTGTTTGGTAAATCAACTTGAATATTAGTTACAACCCCTCCTAAATCTATTGTGGTGTATGAAGGAACGGAAAAATACACATAGTCTCCTACGCTTATAATACTTCCAATTGAAACCACGGGGTTAGTTGAAAAGTTAATAGTTGCTGTACTACCAGTTACAACAATAGACGAAGCTCTTCCTATACCATTAGCTGACCTTAATGCGTATTGACCTGACAATGCAGGCACATTTCCAGCTTGCCTTAAATATGCAAAATACGAACCTTCTTTTTTAACAAACCAATTGCTTTCTATTAATCCGTTTTGTTGAATATCTGTCTGTAAACTTGCTTGCCATGAATTATCAGATTCTAAATTTAAAGTTTTATAAATTTTATTTTGCAATGGTTGCTCGTTAAATACACTAGCAATAGAAGAGTTGTATTGTATACCATAGTAGTTATTTCTTTTTTCATTTATATTATGTTGAAATAAATTACCACCATTAAAAGTGTAAAAATAATTATTCATTCCCATCATAAACTCAGGCACATAGGAATAGAAAGAAGGCCAACCTTGAGAAGACTGGCTATAAGACAATGTATATTCAGTAGTCACTGGCGAAGGGACTGGCGGAACTGGACTAACACTTGGTGTTTGAGTTGGTGTTGGCGTGGGTGTTGGTGTGCCTGGTGAGTCACACAAAGTTGAATTATATTGTAAGTTGTTTTCTCCACCCATATATCCATGGTATAAACAAGCATAGCTTACAGTGCCGTAATCTCCATTTACAACTATAGATACATTTCCATAAAAATAATCATAAGAATTACCGTCAGGAGCAGTTCCTGAGCCAGCATTAAATTGACCGGTGTAACTAATCAATGATTCTTTTCCGTTATTTAATATAGCAATGGGATGAGCAGAAGGAACATTGCTTAATACATATATACCCAGTTGATTTCTGTATTGACTATAATTATCATTAAACTGATAAACATTTAAAGGAGAGCCTGACACGGGAGTGTATAAAACAATTGAAACCACGTTAGTACCGCCTAAACAAAGCTCAGGTAATGGAGCAGGTGTCGGAGTCGGAGTCGGAGTCGGAGTCGGAGTCGGTCCAGGGCTCGGAGTCGGAGTCGGAGTAGGGGTTGGGGTCGGAGAGGGTGTTGGCGTCGGCGAGGGTGTTGCTGTACAGCTAGCACAATCACTATAAACAGGTAACACCGACACATCTATAGTAGAGGTTGTGCTTGTTGTTAAAGGTGTTTGATAGCAAATTGAATTGTATTGTACTACAGTTGGCCAAGTATATCCAGAGGTAGCTCTAAATATTATTGTTTCTGCAGCATTACTACAGTTTTGATATTGCTTATATTCAAAAGTAACAATAGGGGTGTTATCTGCATCTCCACAATTCGTAGAACAGTTAGATGCTGCATCGTTCCATGAACCCGAAACTGAAGTTACGAGAACACTGGAAGTGAGTTCCAAGCAAACTTGTGCTGTTCTATTTGTGTCAACTAAGTATTCTAATTTAGTTCCATCACAACAAGTAAACCTAAATGTACATTCATCTCCAACAGCTCCAATAGGACATACTAAATTTATAGTTTTACACGACATAATAATCAATTAATTGAAATACAAATTTACAAATTATTAAGTTATGTTATTTTTTATGCCTATTAATAAAATCATTATACTCTTTTAACCAAAAGTCAGAAGACCTTGAGGTGCAGTTTATATCTACGGCATGAGGCCAAAAATTAATTTTGTTGTCTTTTTCTTTAAAGATATCCCTGTAATCATCCCTTCCTACTACAAAATACTTATGCCACACTAAATTTTCACTTGGTGCGTAGATGTCAAAACCACATTGGTAAAGTAATAAACTGTAAAGTTCTTGTTCACAGTTACCATAATAATTAAAATCATTAATCATAAGAGCAGAAACAATTTCTTTAGAACCAAACATATTTCCCCCAGAAATATTCATAATTCTTTCGTTCTCTTTTTTTGCTAACTTTTGTTCATGAGGTCCATTAAATTTTCCAACAAAAGGTATGTCGTTAGGTATGTAAATAGAGCATAAGTTTCTTTGACTGTAAACATCGTAAGCTTCTTTAAATTCATAATGCCTAGGAAAACCACTTAACACACTTTTTGTAGGAGTGTTGTTAAGCATGTTAATGTATTCTTCATCCCATCCTTTTTTAAATTTACTATGACTATCTACTAATAAAAAGTAATCTTCATTTTCATATAAGTTTTTCATTATGTAGTTTCTTGCCCAGCCACAACCTTGAGCTTGTTTAGGCAGAAGATGTTTAAACTTTATGTTAGGGTTTGTGAAATGAACTTTAAAGTTATTTAATACTGATACAGTGTCTTGGAGCAATACACCAGCGTACACTCGACTAGGGTCGCTGGCTTTGTCATACAAATCAAAAACAGTAGAAAATATTTCAGGGTCTTTAAAAGAAGCAACACTTACAAATATTGAAGACATGTTATTTTTTTATTATAGCAGAAGCACAATTTTTACAAATTGTATTGAAAGCATTATTGCTTACATCTATTCTTTGTTGAGATAACCAAACTTCTTTTATGGTTTTATCTTTTAAATTTCCATATTTATGCTCCATGTAAAAATCATTACAACATAAAAACACATCACCTTGCGGGGAAATGTGTAACCAATCTGTATCTCTTTTAGAGCTGCATCCAACCACCTCACCTTCCGGTAACTTATTCACCATAACATCTTTTAATAAACCTGCACGGTCAATAAGATTCCATTGTTCCGTAATTTTAATAGAAGGAAATAATGCTTTAGCAATAGCAACTTGTCTATCCATCTCTGCAATCTCTAAGTCTGGAAAGTTTTTTAGTTTTTCAATATTTGATTTTTCATTAATACCATTTATTTGAAGCAATAAAACTTTAGGATTATATAAATTATCTTTAGCGTAATTTATGTTCGCTATTAATTTATCAAACATAACCTCCTTCATTCCTGTTCTTTTTTCAAACAATCTTTTTTCATAAACAGGAGCGTTTACTGCAATCATACTAACAGCAGGTTTATATTTATTTATTAAGTCAATTTTTTTTGGCGTTAATGGCACACCATTAGTGAGCAAGCATAAACTTAAATTGTATTTATTCAATACTTTTAACATAGACTCAAAATGTTTATATAATAACACTTCGTTAAAATGAGATGCGTAAATAAAATTAAGATTAGGATTTATTAAATCTCCTTTTAAAAATGTAATTTCAGATATTATTTTTTCAAACAAATCTACTTCCATTTGAACAACTTGGTCTTTAGGATTACCTATTGAGCTTACGGGACAAAACCAACAACCTGCATTACATAAACCATTAGGGTCAAGTTGAATAAAATTTATCATTAATGATTATACTTATAGTGTGTGTAAAAATTTCTAAAGAAAGTTCCTCCAAAAGGCTCGTTTCTTCCGTGTTCACACACTGCTGATTCATATAGAATCATATCACCCGGTTGAGCATAGACTTTATACCATTCCCCATCATGTCCTTTTATATCTAAAGGCCAGTCATCTGCATACTTTTTGTTTTGACAACCACACTTTAAATCTTTATCAACTACTATAATGGAGCTAATGTGATGAGTTTCTACTCTTTCATAATGAGGAGTTAAAGTTGCTCCTCTTAAATAAGACCTTATACCATAGACATAAGATGGAGTTATATTTTGTTTTGAAAAATCTTTATGTATGTCTAATAGCTGAGAGTGTATTAAATCTCTAATAGAGGGTATAGTATCAAAGGGTAATAACTCTGAACCACCTCCTTTTATAAAATCTTCTTTTCCTTCAAACTCTTCAGGTATGTTTTTGTTTTTTAATATGCCATAAGCATCTTGTATTATTTTCCAAGTTTGTTCTGGACACTTTCTAATTTCAAATCCATTTTCTGTTACTATAGGCAGTTGTGATTTATCAGTGTAAACTTTTATTTTTTCTTTAATTGTATTAGGGAAAGGATTTTCTACTTTAACTATTTTAGATTTTAAATTACTATATTGTTTTTCATCACCTGCACCATCCCAAGATTTCTCTCTCCACCAAGAAGTTATAATGTATTTTTTTCCTGCTGTAACAGGCATACCTTCGTGTAAAGAACTTTCTTGCAGCTCGCCATTAATCATATTTTCCCACCATAAAGCTTTACCCGTTTCGGGTAAAACAATTTGATTTATTTTAGGAAAGTTAGTTCCCCCTCCCTCAAAATCTTGATTAAGATATACCATTAAAGTATGGGTTCTGTTTCCTGACGCTTTACAATGCATATCATATCCTGCTCCTGTAAAATAATCATGATGAGGTTTAAAGTATTGACCAACTTCATACATTTGGCCTTGTATGGCTTCCCCTTTATTAACATCCAAATTAAGTAAGTCTGCTATTTTATTGTTTATTTTAGAAATTACAGGGTCATTCATATCAAGATTAGAAGTGCTTGAAGTTCTATAATCCGAGATAGCTGTTCTATCAGAAACTCCTTCAACTACGGAAGAGCGTGTATGATTTTGATTAATTAAATTTATTATGTATTGAGAATCTTCAACAGAAATGAAGTTGTTTATGTATTGCATTAGATTAAATTTTATCTAAGTTAAAAAATAAAATTAATATTATGGACACCCTGTACAAGAAGTGAACGAAGTGCCGTTCCAATACCTTGAATAACTACCATCTGTAACATATACAGCGCTAGATAAAGATGAACAAGCACTGTCTGCTCCATAATAAACAGTTGCTGAACAGAACGAACCTGAATCAAAATATTTTGTTTCATATCTAGTAGATTCACATGCGTCATTACCACTAATGGTGCTTTGAGCCACTGATATTCCTATACACGTAGGGTTGGGTGTTGGCGTAGGCGTTGGAGTCGGAGTTGGCGTTGAAGCTTGACATGTAGCACAATCCGCATAAGATGTGTAAAGGGTGTAATCTGGACCACTTGCACCGTTTTCATTTGCAAATTCATAACAAGTTCCTGATATTTTTAATACAGTTGGGAAGGTGTCAGCGAATGGTGCTCTAACCTCTGCTACTACATCATCACCACAAGCTATATATTGTGCATATTTATATGTTGGTGTTGGAGTCGGGCTTGGTGTTGGAGTCGGGCTTGGTGTTGGAGCAGCACACTCTGAAGCTGTACACCCACTATAATAAACCGTAACAACTGTTACTGTACATTCAATTGTTCCAGGAGTTAAATTAATTATTTCCCAACAATCATTCGGGTCAAGAGTTCCAAAAGAACATGTACCTGATAAGCTTAAAGCAGCCCCTACCGGTAGACCTGATTGACCAGTTAACCTTAAATACCTTAAAGCTGAACCTGGCTGATTACAAAGTCTTGCGGACACCTCTTGGTCTGGAACAGGAGTTGGACTTGGAGTCGGGCTTGGTGTAGACGTTGGACATCCTGTGTCAGTTCCCACCTGTTGTATGTTACTACAAGTGCCTCCACCTGGAGTTGTAACTCCAGCATCATTGTTGTAGTAATAAAACTCTCCACTACCCCCGTCAATAAACCTTTGCTGGTTTGTTGGTTGATTTGCAAATTGTTGCCAACAATCCGGAATACTACCACAAGCTCTTAATCTGTAAAATAAAGGAGCTGGGGTCGGTGTTGGACTAGGACTTGGAGTCGGTGATGGACTTGGAGTCGGGCTTGGTGTTGTTGCTAAACAAGTTGCACAATCTCCGTATGAATCAACTATATCCACTGTGCTTGTTGAGCTTGTTGTTTGTTGGTTGTCATAACAATTTCCATTAAACTTAACAACAGTAGGGAAAGATGCTCCGCTAAGAGCTCTAAATACTTGTGTTGGCGTGTCGCTACACTTAGTGTAAACTCTATAGTCGTAAGTAGGTCCTGGACTTGGAGTTGGCGTAGGTGTCGGCGTAGGCGTAGGTGTCGGCGTAGGCGTAGGTGTCGGAGTAGGTGTCGGAGTTGGAGTAGGCGTAGGCGTAGGAACTGGCGCACAAGAAGGGCATGCTACTTCTGCAAATAAAACACCTGAAACCTGCTGCCTTACAACAGTTTCATCTGAATAAAAACCATTAGGAGCAAACGTAGTTAACGCAGCATCTGTATACAGTGCTGTAGCAGTTGAAAAACTAGCCGAGTTAAAATAATATGTTCCTAATGCTGCCATTTTATATTTTACAAATTTACTAAATTATTGCAATGCACATCTATTATCTCCACATCCAGTTACTTGAACAATGGCTTCTCCATTTATTCCTCTACCAGCTATTTGAATTATTGTTGCACATCTAGTTTCACTTCCGTTATTATATTGTACTACATCGTTTACAACAAACGAACCTAAGCTTGTGTTTGATTTTATTTGAACCACACTTCCACTAACACAATCAGTAGCTTCATAATAATTATATGCTGGCGGGGGAGTTGGCCCAGGTGTAGGTGTAGGTGTAGGCGTAGGCGTAGGTGTTGGAAACGTACAATTACAGCATGCGTCTATTATATTAACACTTGAATAACATAAAGTTGATGACACAGAGCTTCTATAGTCGTAAATTAAATACAACTTACTACCGCCTGTTGGCATTACAAAGTTAGCTTTATATAATGTAGGAGCTCCGCTAGCATCGGTCACAGGTGTACAACAAGCATTTGCAACTGACAATAAAGCATTTATATCTGAAGCTGTGTTTGAATATAAAACATCAGTTCTTAAAAACATAAATTTATTATTAGTCGTGTTAAATACAAAATCATCAAAATTAATCTTGTTGGATATTATATTTACTTGAGCATTATCAGGTGGAATTATTCCACCACCCTGACTTCCCGATAGTATAGAGTATTGAGAAACAATAGGTTCTGCCGTGTCTGAACTAAATGTTACAAGGTCAGATTGAGTGGGCGAATTAGTTGTTCCTAAAGCCCAGTTGTATTCATTATGTATAAACTGACCTGCATTAGACCCGCTAGTTATACAAACACTGTATACAGACAACTGTGCTGCCGCAGGACAACTAACCTCTACCTGAATGGTGTCGTTTAAAGCAGCATCTGTAGAAACAGTGACTACTGCCTGGTCAACAGAAGTAGAATCTTTATCAAAAGTAAAAGAACCGCTTTGGTAAACTAATCCTGAGGTATAGGTTTGACCATTATAGTTCACTACAATAGTATATCCTGTACCAGAAGCTTGACCTTCTGTTTCTATTTCTACTCCTGCTTCTGTCACCACATTTTGAGAAGTAGATTCAGTTACTATTAAATCTGAATTTTCAAAAGGTATAAGATAACTTACTGTTACTGTTCCAACTTCTTGAGTAACATCTACACAGTAAACAAAGTTTTGCCCAGCAACAACTGTAATGCTCTTGTTAACACCACAAGCAATACAAGCAGACACTTCGGGTTTTAAAATCGTATTAGAGGTAAACACATACTCATTCATGTAGGGGTCAAATCCTCCTAATTTTTGAGTAGATATAGCGTCAGTAAACAAATCTCTAAACCAACTTCTCATTCCTTGTTGAGAAACAAGGGTTAACTGCTCATTAGAAGCAGAGCTTCCAGTTAGCTGTATTACCGCACTTCTTTTAGCATCAGTAAAATATTTATTTTCGCCCCAAGCAACAAAACTTTCTGGATGATTACTAATACCATAGTTTTCTATCCTAGCTATTTGAAGACCTAAAACTTCAGGAACGGAAGTTACCGCTCCTCCTCCTACAGCATCAGACAACAAATTCTTACCTGCAAGCACGTAGGATATTTTATCCTCCTGAAGAGTAAGTATGTCTGTTTCTCTAGCAAACAAAATTTCTATATCCCCAAATGAATCTTCTAATGGTTTAAAATTTAATAAGCCAAGGTTAAATTCATTTAACTTATTAATGTTTGATTCATCATTGTAAACACCACTATATGTTAAATCAGCAAATCTGTGGGCTTTTTTAAACTGAACATTTGAAGTGGTAAAAAGTCTGTTTCCTAAATTAAATGATTTTCCTTTAATTGAATCTCTTACCTTATAACTTTCAACTCCATTACCAAAAGCAAAACAATTAAAAAATCCTGTGTTTATGATTGCTGGATTTATTAAAGTTTGATTTTGTACATTTCCTAAATGTAAACCTGTTGCTCCAATGTCAAATGATTCATTGTTCTCATACCATACATCATCTAATGCAACTGCTGGCTCTGTTTCAAAAACAGTTATTGAGTTGCTTCTAAACACTGTAAACTGAACCTCTACTGTGGATTGTTTATTTTCCGTTGTACTACATCCGTCTGTACTAGAAACTAAAAGATAAGGAAGATTTGGACCACTAGAATTAGTGGTATTGTCTTCGTATAAAGTATAATAGTTTATTTTCTCAGGAGTAACTGCTCCAGCTCCCATTATGGTTGCCACTTCTGTTTGGTCTTTAACACCTGAACTAGGAGCACCACCAGCTGTTATTTTAGGCAGCTCAGTATTATCCATGGTTTCATCAGCAGAGCCTAATTCCTGTACCCCATCATTTAAAATAAAACCTATGTTGTCTCCATCAAACCATTCTGCCATATTATCATAATCTCTTGAAGCCGTAAGAGTTCGCTCCAAAGTATAATTACGTCTTTGGCATTGACTTCCAAAAACAGATTTTCCTCCATTTCTTCTAAGAGTAATGTTCATTTGTATTTGAGTTCCAACCGGAACATCATAAACAGTATATCCCGTCACTGAACCTGCTGCGTCTTTTGTCGTAGTAAAAAATGGATAAGCAAGTATCGGATATCTATCTGCAGTTTGAGAAAAAACTGGGTCTACCTGAACATTAATAACGCTCAAGGCGCTATTTACAGCAGAGAAATTTGATGGGTTTATTTTCATAAAAGTACCACCTTGAACCTCTATCTCTTCCCCTTGAGAATCTTGAACCTTTATAAAAGCTGCTGATTTATTTTCTTTTTCTAATACAGTAGCGTAAACACATCTATCTACATATCCGTTATTATCTCTTTTAACAATAAGCCTATCTCCCTCTTCTACTTTATTTGCGTTTTCTCCTTCTAGTAAATAAAAAGCAGTACCATCACTTTCGTCAATATAATTAATATTGCTATATATAGTATCATACGTAGTTGCACTAGGTTTTAATACAAACTTATATTTAGTTGCCCAGCTAGGAGCAATTTGAGAAGGAGGTATTGAGGCTTGAATAGAGTTTTTTGTGTTAGAAAACTGGCAAGGTATATTCAAAGTATTGTTTGGACTAACCTGAGCGGTTGATGCTCTATTAAAATCATCCATGTATACAATTCCCAGCTCATATCCTCTGTTACTGTGAAGACTTTTTATATTACTTAAGTCTTGAAAAGTTGCTGCTGTGTTTACATATCTAAAATATTCATACGCTGAACTTGTGTAATTACCAACTTGATATACCCCAGCCACTATTTGAAAACCAATAGTTGTTCCCGTTTGTGTGGGAGGAATAATTTCAACTACACCACCTCTTACAGTGTTAGGAGGAACAACATTAGGAATTGCTGTGTTTGTAGCTTTTACTCCAGTTTGGTCAAGACTATAAGTGGTATCAAGAATTTGAGGAATAGCTGCATTTACAACATCGGTTAGTGTAAAACCTAATGGAGCGTTCGGTTGTTTTGACGAAACCGTTTGTATCGTACCAGCTGTTCCACTAGATAAACTTGTTCCTACTTTATCTATAAAATCTGCATCGGTAGCTAATTCTAAAACACTACTATAATCTCTTTGTAAAGTATAAGACCAAGTAACAAAAAAAGTAGCACTAGGTGGGGATGGTGTAGGGTTAAGGGCTGGAACTTGAAAAGCTGAATGAGTAAAACCAAAGTCCAGATTAATTCTGGTGTTTTTTTTAAGATTATTAACTTGACCGCCCAAATTAATATTCATGATGCTGTCAGATATATCAATATTAGGTATTAATAATCCCTGACCTAACGTGTATTCTCCTTGAGATGTTGTAACCGGTAATGATGTTACAGCAATTTGTTCATTTAATCCAGCCACTGTATAATTAAAATACACTGGGTTACCATATACATCTATTAGATTATTACCATCTTCATAGTTACCATACACCAACCTATTTCCCATCACAGTTTGCGCCTTAGCTATTAAAGGAACATTGTCGTATAATCTTAATATTTCAGAACTTGGAAGAATAGTAAATATTTTTCTATTTGTAAACTGCACAGTATGATTAGCACTGTCGTTAAGTCCTAATTGTTTTTTATTATAAGTTTCTACTACTTTAATTACCGTACTATCTGCTTCTTTAAAAAGTAAATCTATCTCCGTAACTAGTGAATTACCAGTATCAAACGTTATACTGCACGCATTAGTAGAGTTAATCATTCCCTCGTTTAAGTAACTGTTTGAGCTAAATTGAAAAACTCCAGGCACAAAAGAAGGCTCACTAAATTGAGAAGTGGCTGAGTATTCATCATTAGAATATTTAAACCTATAACCAAAACATATAACTTTATCTTCTAACCACGCATCAGAAACAGCAATACTAAAAGGACTAATTGTTGGCGCACTTGTGGGTGGTCGTTTAATAACTAAAATTTCTTCGTTATTAAATTGGTCTATATTATTTACAGGAACTGCGTAAGACTTGTTTACATCAATAACTCTTGGAGCATTGGTATTGTCAGTAAAAAATAATAAATTATCAACTTTGTTTACACCTGTAATTAAAAATTGAGAATTAAAATTTAATGTAGTAATCCCTCCGCTGCTATTATCTATACTAATTACATGATAAATTAAACCCCCCGTTGTAACATTGTAGGATACAATTAAATCTAAATTACCTGTAGCACCAACTGTAAACGCAGAATCATGTATAAACCAATAAATAGTTTCATTAGCACCATCTTCAAATGCTCCTATACATCTAGCAGATGAACTTAAAGCTGTACCGTCAATATACTGTATAGAGGTTATTTTACTATTTCCTTTAGAATTTTCTACTGCACCGATTTCAGATTCTTCGGTTGAACCAAGTCTGACATTTAACGCATCAATATATTCCCCGTTAGGTATAAGCCTTTCGTCAAGGCTTTTATTCATTCGGCCTGCTACAAAATTTCTTTGAATGTTTGCCATTTTATTTTATCCACTTATTCTCACCTCTCATACTCATTAATAATCTACTAGGGTGAATGTTACTCAATCTAATCTTAGCATTTCTTAATAAAGCTTGTTTGTCTTTTTTAGCTCTGTTAATTATATATTCTTGTACTCCAAACCTACTATTTAAAAGAGCATATTTTATGTACGCATATATATATTCTTCAAATAACTTGTTAACACTTACTGCTTCATCATTTCCATTTTCCATACCATCTGATATATATTGTAATACACAATTTTTATTAGCCATAGTAGAATCAAAATTTATAACTCCTGCTTTTTTATCAATAGTAAAAGTAGGGTTTATGTTTGCGGTTTCTGTATTTAAACCATACCTAGCCCCGATTTGAGAATTATAAACATCACCGTCACAATCAATACAATTACCGTTTTCGTCAAGTGCGTTGTTTTGATTTAGATAAATACTATTTAAAGCACCACTTTTTCTTGAAGCATCTAACGTTGATTCATCTATGTTTACTGCATCAGAAGCATCGTATGTAAAAGTAGAGCTAGCTGTTTGTATATAAGAAGTAGCTGATTGAACTTGAATATTTTCCACTAAATCCCTTAAAGTATTATTTTCAAACATTGAAAGTTTCACCCAATTAACATAATCAGAAGGCAAAACAAATCTTAAATCATCATAAACTTTTAACTCTAAAGATTTAATTTCTTTAAAGGCATCGTAGTTTAATTCCTGTATACCTCTTTTTGCATGAAACAATATTTGATATCTATTTAGATTATTTAATATTTCATGGTTTCCACTATACATTAACTGGAAATTAGTCATTATATCAGCTAATGATACGTATTGGTAATTACCCCAATTAGCATCTGTTGGATTTACACTATCATTAGTGTAATATTTTTTTTGAGTTATATAAGCCATAATTAAGAATTAGTTTGATTAATGTTATCTTCTTCCATTTGTCCAAACTGAAACACATCAGCTTCTCGAATAGAAACTCCTGCATATTGTAGAATTTTAGCTACTAAATTATTTGAATCATCAAGAGGTAATTCAAAATCTTGAAAATCTGTTTGAGTTTGGTCAAACAAAGGTTCTCCGTTATATAGAGTTACGTAAGTCCACTTAGGGTCTTGAGGATATCTAACGTAAACCGCTTGAATATCTGTAGCACCACTATAAGAAGAAGGGAAAATAGTAATTAAATTTCCTTGCTCTGTATAAGCAGGATAGTTAGGCGAAGGCGCAGCAAGCATAGAACCTGTAAGCAGGTTTATTTTATTATGACTAACTTTTTCTGCTTGTCCTTGATAAATATTATTTGAAAAACAATTAATGCTGTTAATTAAATAATAATCAAATCCAGTCGTAGCAGCTGAAGGTAGATTATAAATATTGCCGGCGCTTTGAGTTAAAATTGAAGTTAAAGAAAATGTGTCAATTACTTCTTCGTAACCAAGTTTTATATCAGCATATCCCGTTCCCGAAACCCTTGCATTTTCTTCGTTAATTTGCTGATTGTAATTTATAAAATATTCGTCAAAAATATCTAACTGAGCTTGTTTAGCAAATAAATTAAAATCACTAGGAGAAATATACCCATAGTTATTCTTGTTTATAATTGCAAGCACAGTATTTCTTACTGAATTTATCATTTGAAAATCTTTTTACAAAGATACATAAAATAAAAAAGCACCCTAAAATTGGGTGCTTTCATGTCTATAGAAAAGGAATTATTATATTGTTCCTAGAGCTATGCTCGTAAAGACTAAGCCTGGTGACTTTGAAACTGGTACTGCAGCGTTAGTCCAAGATGTTTCTGCTGCGGTTACTAGTGCAGCATTTACG